>VAPL010626457.1_pt1 | contig 29520 bp, 29 predicted proteins | sample 3395061 | NCBI WGS metagenome assembly VAPL01 (sample SAMN08290444, study PRJNA428436) | hydrothermal vent metagenome | isolation source: Deep-sea hydrothermal vent chimney 2 | place: Pacific Ocean: Juan De Fuca Ridge | depth 2182 m m | reverse complement strand
CTGTCAACCGGTCCAGATTATCCAACCGGCCGCCCAAACCGTTAATAACGGTGTTGGTTGGCCCATTTATGATGGTGGTTTCCAGAGCGTTGATGTCAGATTTTAGGGCCGATATTTCGGTCTGAAGGGCGGAGTTGTTGGCCGCAAGCTGATCCATGGCGGAGGTGTCTTTACCAAACAGTCCATTTTCGCCGGTTGCAAATATGGCTGCGCCAAACCCGATGGCCCCGGCAACTAATCCGCCGACAACCAGTGGGATGGCTGAGGATTTTTGCCCGGTCTTTGGTTTTTCGGGGGTTATATTTACGCCTTGCTCTTTCGGCGGGTCTTTTGGCAGTTTTTCGTCGATTATAATCGCATCATCGACAACAGGTTTTGGTTTCTGTGTCATGCCGGGTTTACGCTCAGCGGATTGCGCCTTGGGTTTCGCCGTCGATTTTCCGGTTTTCGTGTTTTTACCAGCCCGTGCCACCTAATTACGCCCCCTACAAAATACATCGGCCGAACCGCCGCCCTGCCTAAAACTATTCACCAAATCGCCCCACCTCAAGAGTGTCGGTCAATTTGCCCCGAAATTTCTTTCAGCATGGCCGCCGCGGTTGGTTTGCGGGCGACCACGGATTGTGCCGCAATCGGCCCGTTCCATACTGCCAGAACATCCGGGCTTATCGCCACCAGAACCAGCGGTGCGGTCGCCCGGCAGTTTAGCGCTTCACCGGACAGTATGGCCGCTGAGCGGGCTGAGAACAGGGGAAGTACCACCGGATTGTCCCCGCAAAGGATTTCGCGTGCCGCTTCATTCAGGGACAGGGGTAATTGCCGGTAGATCACCGTTGAATCAGTGTCTATTCCGCGCATTTTTAACGTCTCTGCGATATTGCCCTGGCTGTGTTCGCCGCGCAGAAATATTGCCTTTCCGGCGGGCCTGTGGTTTTGCACGGTCTGTATAAGCTGTGCGGCGGTGCCTTTGGCTGAGATGGCGGTCATGCCCAACTGTGTTGCTGCCTTTGCAGTTCTGTCACCCACAGTGATGGCCCGGCGGCCCGATAAATCCATGGATTTGGCAGCGGCCAGAACGGCGTTGCGCGACGCAAATATAAACAGGGCATAATCGTCTGCATTAATTTGGATTTTTAGCGGTACGATTTCCAGTACCGGTGAAATCTGCACGTTCACATCAGCGCTCAGGGCTGCGCGAATCTCTTGGGATTGCGCGTGGGGGCGGGTTAGTAAAACGGTTGGTTTCAGGCCTGCCACTTTTCTCACACCCTGTTGATTGGTTGCTCCCCCGGTGTTACCTGCCACTAGCACAACGCGCAACAGGCCGAAAATGACCGAAACTCTGACAATGCTGGGGCTGGAAAGCAGCTGCGACGATACAGCCGCTGCTGTTGTGCGACATACCGTCGGGCAGCGTGGTGAGATATTGTCGTCGGTCGCACTTGGGCAATCTGATCTGCATTCTGAATTTGGTGGTATTGTGCCGGAGATTGCCGCGCGCGCCCATGCTGAAAAACTGGATATCGCGGTTGAGCAGGCTCTAATGCAGGCGGAAATTGGGTTATCCAAGCTGGATGGCGTTGCTGTCACTGCTGGCCCAGGACTGATCGGTGGCGTGCTGTCCGGGGTGATGTGCGCCAAGGGCATTGCAGCAGGTGCCGGGCTGCCGCTGATTGGGGTCAACCATCTGGCCGGGCATGCGCTGACACCGCGGCTAACCGATGGGTTTGAATTTCCGTATCTTATGTTGCTGGTATCCGGGGGGCATTGCCAGTTTCTGATTGTCAAAGGTGCAGATGATTTTACCCGGCTTGGCAGCACGATTGATGACGCACCGGGGGAGGCGTTTGATAAGGTCGCGCGAATGCTGGGATTGCCGCAACCGGGGGGGCCAGCGGTTGAGGCAGAGGCAAAAGCGGGGGTTCCCGGTCGCTTCAAATTCCCGCGCCCACTATTGGATCGACCGGGTTGTGACATGTCGTTTTCCGGTTTGAAAACGGCCATATTGCGAGAACGCAACAAATTGGTTGAGCAACATGGGGGTTTGCGCCGCACTGATCGTGCCGATCTTTGTGCGGGGTTTCAAGCGGCGGTGGTGGATGTGTTTGCCCATAAAACCCGCGTTGCATTGCAGGCCTATCTGGCCCTGTCCCCATCCCGGCCAGCGCTGGCTGTTGCCGGTGGTGTTGCGGCTAATTTGGCCATTCGCACTGCATTAGAGACTGTTTCAGCGGAGTTGGACATTCAGTTTTCAGCACCACCCATGGCGCTGTGCACAGATAATGGGGCGATGATTGCCTGGGCTGGTATTGAACGATTTCGCGCCGGTCTGATTGATGATCTGAGCCTTGGGGCGCGGCCGCGCTGGCCGCTTGACATGCTGAGCCCATCGGGTTTGGGTTCAGGTAAGAAAGGCGCCAAAGCATGAGCGACATTACAGTATTCGGTGCCGGTGCCTTTGGCACTGCGTTGGCCATTTCCCTGGCGAATGAAGGGCACAATCTACAGTTAGTGGCGCGCAATAACGCCCATGCTAACCGGATGCTGGCCGATTCTGAGAATGTGGCGCGGCTGCCCGGTTTTGGGTTTCCCGAAGGATTGCAGATTACGGCCGATTGCCCCGATCCGGCATTGATCTGCCTTTTGGTTGTTCCGACACAGGGGTTGGCCGGGTTTATACGGGAAAACAGCGCTGCGTTTGTGGGCCGGACACTGGTTGCCTGTTGTAAGGGTGTCGATCTGAATACCGGCCTGGGTCCGACTGCTACAATTTTGAAGCAATGTCCGTCATCTGAGGCAGCGATATTGTCGGGGCCCAGTTTTGCGATTGATATAGCGGCCGGCTTGCCGACAGCGTTGACCATTGCTTCTGATTCTGAAGCGACAGCGCGTTATCTGCAGGACCAGTTGTCGACCAGAAACCTGCGGCTTTACCGCAGCACCGATACTATTGGTGTTGAACTGGGGGGCGCGTTGAAAAACATTATGGCCATCGCCGCGGGTGTCACCATAGGTGCCGGGCTGGGCGAAAGTGCGCGGGCGGCATTGATGACACGCGGGTATGAGGAGTTGAAACGGTTTGCGCTGGCGTCGGGGGCAGGGGCCGAGACGCTTTCTGGTTTGTCCGGGCTGGGCGATCTGATCCTGACCTGTACTTCCGAAAAGTCGCGGAACTTTGCCCACGGGGTTTGCCTTGGGAAAGGTGGAACAATCGACGGTGACATCACTGTTGAAGGTGTGGTGACCGCAAGGGCTGTTGCCGGTATTGCCAAATCCCGCGGTATTGATATGCCAATAACCTCGGCCGTCGATGATTTGATATCCGGGGAGGTTTCGGTGCATCAGGCCATTGAAATGCTGCTGACCCGGCCCCTGAAGAAGGAATAAACCGATGCAATACTGGCTATTCAAATCTGAAGCCTCAACCTGGAGCTGGGAACAACAGGTTGCCAAGGGTGAGGCTGGCGAAGAATGGGATGGCATCCGCAACTATCAAGCCCGCAACAATATGCGCCTGATGGCGTTGGGGGATCTGGGGTTTTTCTATCTGTCGCAGAACGAAAAGGCGGTTGTTGGAATTGTCGAGGTGTGCGCGTTGATCCACCCGGACAGCACGATTGACGATGATCGCTGGGAATGCGTGGACATCAAGGCAGTGGAGTCTGTTCCCAATCCGGTGACGTTGTCGATGTGCAAAGAAAACCCTGCCCTTGGGGATATGGTGCTGGTGAACAACACCCGGTTGTCTGTTCAGCCCGTAACCAGGACTGAATGGGAAATCGTTCGAAAGATGGGTGGTCTGGACGGCTAGATTTTAAGATCGTTCCAATTCATAGTCTATTCATAGAAAAATGGAGGAAAGTGGATGGAATATATTGCAGTCTTAGTCGCCGCAGCCGGGGCATATGCGTTCGGCGCTTTCTGGTACATGTTCAATGGCAAACGCTGGATGGCTGCTGCTGGCATCACCGAAGAGCAGGTGGCCGGTGGCGCGGGCAAAAGCCCCGGGCCGTTCATCATCAGCGCCATCATGGTGATTGTTGTTTCCGGAATGATGCGGCATGTTTTTGGCATGGCCGGGATTGATACCGTCTATAAGGGCTTTTTGTCTGGCCTTGGGTTGGGGTCGTTCATCGTCGCGCCATGGATTGTCACGAATTATGCCTATTCGATGCGCCCGGCGGCTTTGACCGTTATTGATGGCCTTTATGCGATAATCGGATGCACGATTATTGGTACGATATTAACGCTGTTTTGAAAAAAAGTGGAGGGCCCCAACCCCTCGGGACCCTCCGTACCCACGTGTTCCCAAGCCACCACACGTGTTCAAATAAAAGGTCCCGACCATACTGGTCCGGTAAATCTGACCTTAGGGGAATGGCTGATCCTGGGCAAATGCTAAGTATTTAGAATTGCTATCAAATCCAATTCTTTATTGCGGTATTCATATCCAGAATACAAAACGCCTGCCAAACCGGCAGGCGCTGTTGCTAAGTCTGAGACCGGCTTATCCGTAAACGGATTCTTTGCCGAAATGTTTGGTCAGCATGTAATATACCACTGCGCGGTATTTGTTCCGCTCAGATTTACCATATGTTTCGATCGCTTTGTTGATCGCTGACATCAGTTCCGGCCCATCGGACAGGCCCAGTTTCTTGATCAGGAAATTTTCTTTGACGGTTTCCAGTTCGCTGGCTTGTGAGCCGGCAACAGTGGAAGCATCGGCATTATAAATTGCCGGTCCGCAGCCGATTGTTACCTTTGTCAAAAGGTCCATATCGGGCGACATGCCGCATTTATTCTTTAGATCGTCTGCATATTGCGCGATCAGATCGTCTCTCTTACCCATTTAATTCTCTCCTACCTGTTACCGGGAAATGTCCCGTTCAAAAAACCCAAATATCGGGGCTCTGGCAAAGTACTAAAGTGAATTGGCGCTGTGAAAAAGGGAAATTTGTCGGTTCCTTTCCCCATAGGTAAGAATCGGCCTGCAAATTACAGGCTGCCCAATATGTACATCGACGTCCGGATTTTACTAAGAAACTGATTAGTAACGGTAATGTTCCGGTTTAAATGGTCCGTCCGGGGACACCCCGATATAGGCGGCCTGTTCGGGATCCAGCCTGGACAGTTTCACGCCGATCCGGTCCAGGTGCAAGCGGGCGACTTTTTCGTCCAGATGCTTGGGCAGGATGTAGACTTCGTTTTTGTATTCATCACCCTTGGTCCACAGCTCAATCTGGGCCAGAACCTGATTGGTAAAGCTGGCGGACATCACGAAACTGGGGTGCCCGGTGGCATTGCCAAGGTTCAACAGGCGGCCCTCTGACAGCAGGATGATCCGGTTGCCGGACGGCATTTCGATCATGTCCACCTGATCTTTGATGTTGGTCCATTTGTGGTTTTTCAGGTTGGCCACCTGAATTTCATTGTCGAAATGGCCGATATTGCCGACGATGGCCATGTTCTTCATTTCGCGCATGTGTTCGATGCGGATCACGTCTTTGTTGCCGGTGGTGGTGATGAAAATGTCAGCGCTGTCCACCACGTCTTCCAAAATGACGACTTCGAACCCGTCCATGGCGGCCTGCAGGGCGCAGATCGGGTCTACTTCAGTAACTTTTACCCGGGCGCCGGCACCGGACAGGGATGCGGCCGAGCCTTTGCCAACGTCACCATAGCCACAGACAACGGCGACCTTACCGGCCATCATGGTATCGGTTGCGCGGCGAATTCCGTCGACCAGCGATTCCTTACAGCCGTATTTATTGTCGAATTTCGACTTGGTCACCGAATCGTTCACGTTGATTGCAGGGAACGGCAGTTGGCCATTTTTCATCAGCTCATACAGGCGGTGAACGCCGGTGGTGGTTTCTTCGGAAACGCCCTTGATCGCGTCGCGCTGTGCGGTAAACCAGCCGGGGCTGGACGCCATGCGCTTTTTGATCTGGGCAAAGATGGCTTCTTCTTCTTCGGATGTGGGCACATCCAGCAGGCCGGTTTCACCGGCTTCAACCCGGGCGCCCAGCAGGATGTACAGCGTCGCATCGCCGCCATCGTCCAGAATCAGGTTGCAGGGGCCGTCCGGGAACAGGAATATCCGGTCCTGATAGTCCCAGTGTTCCACCAGGGACTGGCCCTTGATGGCGAAAACCGGGGTGCCGCCTTTGGCGATTGCAGCGGCGGCGTGATCCTGGGTTGAAAAGATGTTGCAGGACGCCCAGCGCACGTCTGCGCCCAGTACGTTCAGGGTTTCGATCAGCACCGCTGTTTGAATTGTCATGTGCAGGGAACCGGCAATGCGTGCACCTTTCAGGGGTTTGCTGTCGCCGTATTCTGCGCGCAATGCCATCAGGCCCGGCATTTCTGTTTCGGCGATATCCAGTTCTTTACGGCCAAATTCGGCCAATGCGATATCTTTGACGATGTAATCCTGTGACAACCTACTGCTCCTGCTGGGTGTGTTCTGGCCGGTGGGATAGCACCCGATTGTCTGCTCGACAATGGCTGGGTTGATTGGGTAACGTCCGGTCAGATATTCGGAGGATTAATGAAACAACCGCGGGCATGGCAACGGATGTTATCGGGACGCAGGCTGGACCTGTTGGACCCGACGCCTGTGGATATCGAAATTGATGATATCGCCCATGGTTTATCTTTTGTAGCCCGCTGGAACGGCCAGACTATTGGGGATTTTCCGTATTCAGTGGCCGAGCATTCATTGTTGGTTGAGCAGTTGTTTTCCAAAGCCAATCCGGGTGCCACCACGCGCTGGCAACTGGCCGCGTTGCTGCATGATGCGCCGGAATATGTGATCGGGGATATGATTTCCCCGGTTAAGGCGGCTGTTGGTCCCGGATACGGGGCCTTGGATGATCGGTTAACGGCGGCAATCCATTTGCGGTTTGGTCTGCCCGCGGTGATCCCGGTTGCGATTAAGAAGCAGATCAAAAAGGCCGATCGTATCAGTGCCTGGCTGGAAGCAACCCAGATCGCCGGGTTTTCGGTGGTTGAGGCTGACAGGTTGTTTGGCCCCCCTGATCAGACCCTAATTCAGGGAATATTGATCAGGCTCAGGCCACCGATTGAACCAAGGAACGAATTTACGGCACGCCACAGCATGCTTTTGGAAAATATGTAACATGACAATATCCACCCGGAATGCCACCCCTTCGGACGCCGCCGCTATGGTTGAAATTATGAATACAATCATTAAAATTGGCGGTACAACGGCACACCAGACCCGGTTCACAGATGAACGGATGATCAGCCACTACATAGAGCCCGAAGATGGGATCAGTTGTATTTTGGCTGAGCTGGATGGGCAGATCGTTGGCTTTCAGTCACTGGTGTGGCCCAGCGAAAATGACAGTAAATTTCCTGATGGCTGGGCGATTATCGCGACATTTGTTAAGCCCGGGCTGACAGGGGCTGGTCTTGGTAAAGCGCTGTTTCTGGATACGGAAATGGTGGCCGCCAATTCGGGGGTGGCGGCAATTGATGCCACCATACGGTCTGATAACACTGGTGGTCTGCGTTATTATTCAAAACTGGGATTTCAGGAATATCGTGTCGAACCCGGTGCGCCCCTAACGGATGGAACGCCAGTGGACAGGATCAGTAAACGATTTGACCTGGGTTAACGCGGGCTGCGTTTTGCCAGAATACGTTGCAGGGTGCGGCGGTGCATACTGAGACGACGGGCGGTTTCGCTGACGTTACGATCGCACAGCTCATAGACCCTTTGAATATGTTCCCAGCGCACCCGATCCGCGGACATCGGGTTTTCCGGCGGTGGCGGCAGATCATCACCTGTGGTTAGCAGCGCATTGGTGATGTCGTTGGCATCAGCCGGTTTTGACAAGTAATCCGTCGCGCCGATTTTCACCGCCGTTACCGCGGTGGCAATTGCCCCGTATCCGGTCAGAACCACAATGCGGCTATCCGGGCGTTTGGCGCGAATGGTTTCAACGACGTCCAGACCGTTGCCATCTTCCAATCGCAGATCAACCACCGCATAGGCCGGGGGCCGGGCGGTTGAAATGGCTTTACCGGCCGCAACAGAGCCTGCCATTTCAGGTTCAAAACCACGTTTTTCCATGGCCCGGGCCAGTCGTTTCAGAAATGGTTCGTCATCGTCTACCAACAACAGGGATTTATCTTCGCCCAGATCGGGCATTTTGAGATCAGCCATGGTCAATCCTTCCGCGCTCATATTCAATAATAGCAATATGTTCCGCTGCCGTCAACTTTTACACCATTTCCTGTAAATAGCACGCGGCAGTCCGGGCAACGTTTTCGGCTGACGTGTCGCGTCGGAAAAAGTTTTGAAACCCGGTCTCTGGCAATACCAGATAGCTGAAGGTTGAATGGTCCATCAGATAAAATTCATCGCCGGTTTCCTGCTTACTATAGTAGGTCTTATAGGCCAGTGAGACCGCTTTTATCTGGTCGGGCGTCCCTGTCAGGCCCAGCATATCAGGATGCATGTAATCGGTATACTCTGTCAAAACGTCCAATGTGTCACGTTCGGGGTCAATGGTGATAAACACCGGGCGGATATCAAACCCCTGATCTTGCAGAATTTGAACGGCCTCGGCGTTTCGCGCTACATCCAATGGGCAGATATCCGGGCAGAAGGTGTAGCCAAAGTAGACCAGCGCGGGGCGGGTAAACACCTGAGCTTCGGTGACTGTTTTTCCGGTTTCATCCATCAATGTGAACGCACCACCTATGGTTCCGGCGCCACCGGCCACCACTCCCTGACGGCAATTGGCAAATTTGTCGCCCGAAACATTGCGCGATGAGGACCAGAAAGCGGCGGCGGCAACTGACACAGAAACGACGACAGCGGTGGCGACAATAAGCGGTGCTCGGGTCATGTTAAATCCTTTCCATAAAAGCTGCGCATTGATCCCCCGGAACAGCGTGGCTAACAAGGTGCAATCTTGACGCAACAACAAACAGGCAAACCCATGGCGCTCGCCCCTTCGGGTCTACTTATGGAAACGCGGCGCAGTAACTGGGTACGATTGCGGACCCTGACGGTTTTGCGCTGGATTGCCATCGCCGGGCAGGTGTCGGCAATTGTTGTTGCCGGGTGGGTGTTTAACCTGAAACTTGATCTGGGTCTGAGCTTTATGGCGGTTGGTGCCGCGGTGATTGCCAATCTTATTGCGATCTTTGTTTATCCCGAAAACCGACGGCTTTCTGAGCAGGAAGTTATGTGGATGTTGTTATTTGACATCGCGCAGTTGACCGCGCTTTTGTTTTTGACCGGGGGGTTACATAACCCGTTTGCCCTGCTGATTCTGGCGCCCGTTACAATATCTGCCACGGCACTTCGGACCGGACCGACTGTTGTTATCGGACTAACGGCAATTGTTTTAATGACGTTCGTTTTGTGGTTCCACATTCCATTGCAAACCGCCGCCGGTGAAATCCTGCGCATGCCACGAATATTCGTGTTTGGGTTTTGGGTGGCGATCGTCATTGGGGTTGGGTTTCTGGGGGCATATGCGCGGCGCATTACATCTGAAATCAGCTCAATGTCGGAAGCATTGCTGGCTGCACAAATGGCATTGGTGCGAGAGCAGAAGATCAGTGATCTGGCCGGTGTGGTTGCCGCCACCGCCCATGAGTTGGGCACACCATTGGCCACGATCAAGCTGGCCAGCGGTGAACTGATGGAGGAATTAGCCGATCGCCCCGAGCTGCGTTCGGACGCGGAACTGATCCATAATCAGGCGGATCGCTGCCGTGACATTTTGCATTCCATGGGGAGGGCCGGAAAGGATGATCTGCATTTGCGTCAGACACCTTTGGCGGCATTATTGGCAGAGGCGGCAGAGCCGCATTTGGATCGCGGTAGAACTGTGCTGCTTTCACCGGACGTTGAAAATGTGGGCTCTGGTCCATCGCCCACGGTCTGGCGCAGTCCTGAAATAATTCATGGTATACGAAATTTAGTTCAGAACGCCGTGGATTTTGCAGAAACAACTGTCTGGGTTGAGGCGACCTGGAGCGATGAAATTATAACAATCCGAATCATTGATGATGGCCGCGGATTTTCCCAGCATGTCATTGGACGTGTTGGCGATCCGTTCGTCAGTTTTCGCCCGAGTTCGGCAGAGAAAGCCAAGCGCCCCGGGTATAAAGGCATGGGATTGGGCCTTTTTATTGCCAAAACCCTGCTTGAACGATCCGGTGCAGAGCTGACTTTTTCAAACGCCCATGATGGATTTTCATCAGAGCCTGAGCCGGGTCAGCGACGCGGAGCTATTGTTGAAGTCCAATGGAAAGTTGCCGATATTTGCCCGGCCCCCGGCGCTGAGGGGGAAGGTTTGGGCGAAAACCAGCAAATCGTTACTTAAACCATAGTTAACGACTGATTAATCTTTATGAATAATCTTGGTCCTGGGAAAATTGGTTTCGGGACAGACAATAATGGAACTGGAAACTTTGGGTCAGCTATTTTTGCTGACGGCATGTTCGTTCTTTGCTGCTTTGGCGGCGCTATGGTTAATATCGCGGCGCCCGGAAAGGCCGGCTGCATTGTCGCCTGATGTTTCCGGGCAATTGTCTGGTCCTGTCGCACTGTTGTTTGAAGACGAAGCGTTAATCAATGCAACCGACAATGCTAAAAACTTTGACTCGCCCCATTCGCCCGAAGAAACAGATTTCTCGACATTTCTTAAAACGGTACAATCGCAATTTCCAGATGTTATCGAACAGGTCAATGATCTTGAACAATGCGGTGTAATTACAACTTTTTCAAATGATGGTGCGGCAAAATTATGCATCAAATCCGAAAATGGGTTGGTAAAGGTCAGCCTGTCTGACAGCGCTAAAGGTGATTCTGCCGGGTTTTTGGAAAAGATGCGGCAAGACGCAACCAAAAAGGAACTGGCAACCCTAAGTGCAACAGCAGAATCTGCTCCGTTCCTGGTTTGGCGACAGAATAAAAATGGCATAATTACCTGGGCTAATAACAGCTATCTTACGTTGGCCCGCACCGCCGCGGATGGTAGAGAGCCCGCTACCTGGCCGCCGAACCGTCTGTTTGATTTAACAGGATCATTGAACCCGGACGCGGATAGCTCAAAAAGGGTAACGGCCCATATCCCCGGGGAAACAGAGCCGCGCTGGTTTGAGTGTTTTGAAACTATGGTCGGGGACGAAAGCTTGTTTACGGCGGTATCTGCGGACAAAGTGGTTAGAGCAGAAGTGGCATTAAGGGACTTTGTTCAGACGCTGACCAAGACGTTTGCACATCTGACAATTGGTCTGGCAGTATTCGATAAGCAGCGACGATTGGCGTTGTTTAACCCTGCGCTTACAGATCTGACAACATTGTCGCCCAGCTTTTTGACGGGCCGCCCGACGTTTCGCGCAGTTGTGGACCAACTGCGTGAGAAAAAGATGATCCCGGAACCTAAGGATTACAAATCATGGCGCCGACACCTGATAGAGCTGGAAGCGGCGGCGGCAAATGGTACTTATGAAGAAACATGGGCGCTTGCCAATGGTCAGACATTTCGCGTAACCGGGCGGCCCCATCCGGATGGCGCGGTGGCATTCCTGTTTGAAGATATCAGCGCAGAAATATCCCTAACCCGTCGATTTCGCGCCGAACTTAGCAACGGGCAGGCGGTGTTGGATACGTTGGATCAGGGCATTGCAGTGTTTTCACCCAATGGCGCGCTGACCCTGTCAAACATCGCCTATAGCAAACTTTGGGGGATCGATCCCACCACCATAATTGGGGAGTTTGGCATCACAGACGCCACGCGGACCTGGGCAGAAAAGTGTACACCCTCACCAGTTTGGGGGGATGTGCGCGAATTTGTGTCTGCCGGAGGAGAACGCCGCGAGTGGTCTGCAGATGAGCAGCTACTGGATGGTCGAAATCTGTATTGTCAGTTTACCCCGATTAGCGGGGGGGCAATGTTGGCAAGGTTTACGGTCCGAAAAAATCAAATCACTGGCGATACGATTGGTAGCAAATCATCAGTTTCGGCGAGAATAGAGACCGCCACGGTTTAAAGCCACTTGCGGCGGGCCAAAACCCCCGTAGAATCAGCGCTATGATACGACCGAAATCCCTGTCTTTTAGTTTGGAATCGCCCGAAGAAACTACCGTGGTTGCGCAAAAAATTGCGCCGCTGATTGTTGCCGGGGAATCGCTTCTTTTATCCGGGGATCTGGGGGCCGGGAAAACCCATTTTGCCCGCGCATTTATCCAGGCCAGACTGGCAGTGGCCGGTTTGGCAGAAGATGTGCCATCACCAACATACACATTGGTTCAGACTTATTGGGACGGTATCTGTGACATTTGGCACGCTGATCTTTATCGGCTTACGGGGCAATCCGACATTTATGAGTTGGGGCTGACTGACGCGTTTCAACAAAGTATTTGTCTGATTGAATGGCCTGACCGATTAGGGGAGCTGCGCCCGCAAAAATCCTTACGGTTTGAGTTTTCGCATACCGGTTCAGAAAACACCCGTGCCCTTCGGATAACCTGGGGCGAGCCAAATTGGCAGGGTTTGGTTAAAGCATTGGAAAACCATAATGTTTGAGGCAACAGATCAACCGCGCCTTTTTGCCTGTCCGCCCGGCGCGGATTATTCAAAAATGTTGGTTGAGGGGCTGCGTTACAGGTTGAGGGGCCAATCACCGGACCAAATGGCGCGTGTGGAAATCCTGGTGAACACCCGTCGAACGCAACGACGTATCGTTGATTTATTTGAACAGGGTCCGGCCTGCCTTTTGCCTAGGATTCGATTGCTGACTGATCTTGCAAATGATCCAACTTCTGAAACCCTCTTGCCTGCAGTATCCCCCCTAAGGCGACGGCTAGAGCTGAGTCAGATGGTTGCAAAACTGTTGGATCAGGAGCCCGACCTTGCGCCCCGATCGGCGATCTTTGATCTGGCAGACAGTCTGGCGCTGTTGTTGGCTGAAATGCAGGATGAAGATGTATCGCCCGCTGCAATCAAGGCACTTGATGTTACTGATTTATCCGGGCACTGGCAGCGGAGTCAGCAGTTTCTGAATATCATCGGTCAGTTCTTTGGCGAAAAAAGCACTGAGCTGCCGGATCAAGAGGGCCGCCTTCGCCGTGTCAGCGAAAAGCTGATTTCTAAATGGCGTGATGATCCGCCTGCCCATCCCGTGATTATCGCTGGTTCAACCGGATCACGCGGCACAACGAATTTACTGATGCAGGCCGTTGCAAACCTGCCGCAAGGTGCGGTGATCTTACCCGGCTTTGATTTTGATCTGCCGGATGCTGTTTGGCAACATCTTGATGACGCTCCTGAGGCTGAAGATCATCCGCAGTTTCGCCTTCGGCGCATCATGACAGCCCTGGGGGTGTCTTTGCCTGATGTTGTGCCCTGGCAGGTAGAAACGGATCAACCAATGCGCCCCCGAAATCAACTGATTTCTCTTGCCCTTCGACCTGCGCCCGTCACCAGTCAGTGGCTAAATGAGGGGCCAAAGTTGACAAATCTCAATTTGGCTACAGAACAGATGGCGCTGGTTGAGGCACCATCTGAGCGCGTAGAAGCGCTGGCAATTGCGCTGGCGTTAAAAAAGGCCGCGAGCGACGGCAAGACAGCGGCGCTGGTGACACCGGATCGCCTGTTAACGCGCCGCGTGCGCGCGGCTTTAGACCGCTGGCGAATTGAACCGGATGTCAGTGTTGGTGAGCCGCTGGATCAATCTGCGCCGGGGCGCCTGTTACGCCATGTTTCTGAGGTGATTTGCAGCCCGCTGACGGCGGAGTCCCTGCTGATCCTGTTGAAGCACCCATTGGTGAATACCGGTAGTGATATGCGTGGCCAGCACCTGATCTGGACCCGCGAACTGGAGCTTAAGTTTCGCAGCGAAGGGCCGCCGTTTCCGGTGTCTGCTGACATTATGAATTGGGCAAATACCGGACAGGGCGCTGAGGATCGTATTGTATGGGCAAACTGGGTTGTTCAGACACTCTTTGGTTTGAATTGTGTGGATACACTTGGCCTGCCGGATTTCGTTGAAGAGCTGCTAACCGTGAGCAACGCATTATCAAGCGGGCCGCTGGCGAAAAACCCAGGCGCGCTTTGGGAAGATGCGGCGGGTATCGAAGCGCTTCGTTCGATCACTGCACTTAGGGCTGAGGCGGAATTTGGGGGCACATTATCACCGTTTGATTTTGTCAATCTACTTCGGGCCGTGCTTAAAAGGGGTGAGGTTCGTTATCCTGTACGCGCGCATCCCAATATTATGATTTGGGGGACGTTAGAGGCGCGGGTACAGGGGGCCGATCTGGTAATTCTGGGCGGTTTGAATGACGGCGTTTGGCCCGAACATGCCGCCCCGGATCCCTGGTTGAATCGGGATATGCGCCGCAGGGTCGGGCTGCTGTTACCTGAACGGAGAATTGGGCTTTCAGCGCATGATTTTCAGCAGGCCGTGGCTGCAAAAGAAGTGATACTAACCCGCTCAATTCGTAATGCCGAGGCGCAAACAGTGCCGTCGCGCTGGCTAAACCGGATCACCAACCTGATGGCCGGCATGTCAGAAGAAGGCAAACAAGCGTTGGATCGCATCAAAGATCGTGGGCAAGACTGGCTGGATCTTGCTGCGGAACTTGAGGCCCCAGTGCCGGTAGATGCCGCGGTGCGACCGTCCCCGATGCCGCCTGTTACAAGCAGGCCAACGTCGCTTTCAGTGACAGCGATATCCAGACTTATCCGCGATCCATACGCGGTTTACGCGCGATATATTTTAAAGCTGAAACCGCTTGAGTCGATAAAGAAGGAACCTGATGCCCCATTGCGAGGCACATTAATTCATTCGGTAATGGAAGAATTTGTAAATGGGTACGACGCCGACGCAACCCGGGCTGAACAGAAAGCCAAGCTGCTTGAAATTACCGATCAGATTTTTTCAACTTTCGCCCCATGGCCGGTGGCGCGCCTGTTGTGGCGCGCCAAGCTGGAAAGAATTTCGGATACGTTTTTAACTGGTGAAGAAACCCGCAGGACAATGGGCATACCCGTAGCGCTTGAGGTTCCGGGCTCGTATTTGATTGAGGACCATGACTTTACGCTTACTGCAAAAGCCGATCGAATTGACCGGTCGCTAAGCGGTGAATATCTGATCTATGATTACAAAACCGGGGCCCCCCCAAGTACCGACCAGCTGCGCTATTTTGATAAGCAGTTGTTGCTAGAGGCCGTGATGGCCGAAGCGGGCGCTTTCGAAAAGCTGGGTCGGTCAAAGGTGGAAGCTGTTGCACATATTGGTCTTGGGTCGAAACCTGATTTCAAGCCATTACAACTGAACCCAGAGGATGTGGCAACCATAAGGCGAGAGCTGAGCGAATTGATCAACCACTACCAATCGCCATTGCAGGGCTATACTTCGCGACGGGCCATGGCAAAAGTTCGCTTTGATGGTGACTACGATCATTTGGCCCGGTTTGGTGAATGGGATGATACCGAGGCGCCCGAACCGGTTGAGGTTGGAAAATGAAAATGGATGATGCAACCCTGCGCCAGATCAAAGCTGCCGACCCCACCGTATCAACCTGGTTATCGGCAAATGCTGGTTCCGGAAAGACCCGGGTTCTGACCAACCGTGTTGCCCGCTTGTTATTGGAAGGTACCTCACCGCAGAACATCCTGTGTCTGACCTACACGAAGGCCGCCGCCAGCGAGATGCAGAACCGTCTGTTTCAGCGTTTGGGTGAATGGGCGATGATGGACGACACACGGCTAGGCGCTGAACTGTCGGAATTGGGGGCCAATGTTAAGGGAGGGTCAGAACAACTGGCCTATGCAAGAACGCTGTTTGCCCGCGCAATCGACACCCCCGGTGGCCTGCGGATTCAAACGATCCACTCTTTTTGTGCGGCTCTTCTTAGGCGGTTTCCGCTGGAAGCTGGCATTTCACCAGTGTTTCAGGAAGTGGATGACCGGGCTGCTAAACATTTGCGCGATGACATACTGGAGGCAATGGCCGATGGTGAAAATATGGCCAGTATCGCGGATTTGGCAGCGCATTATACCGGTGACGACTTTGCCAAGCTGGCCGCTGAAGCAATCCGCCATCGCGAAGCCGCCACGAAGCCGAGAACTGCGGAGGAGATATGGTCATTTTTTGAATTGCCGTCTGCATATAGCGTACAAGATCTAATGACAGAGGTGTTTCAGGGCAGTGAGCCTGCTTTGTTTGAAGCCCTGTTACCGGTTTTGAGAGCAAGCGAAAAACCAACGGATCAGGCTGCGGCCACACGTTTGGCGGCTGTTAATATCAGCAACCCCGAACCAAACGATCTGGCGCTGTTGTTTTCGGTATTTTTGTTCGGTCCAAAAACCAAATTGCCCTACGGTGCAAAGACCGCCAGCTTTCCAACCAAAGATCTGCGGTGCAACAACAGTGAAATTGTAGAAGAACTGCATGAACTGATGGTGCGAGTCGAATTGGTACGCGAACAATATTGTCGTCTGTTGGCGGCCCAGAAAACGTTGTCTTTCTATCGTTTTGCAAAGGTGTTTCTACCACTTTACAAGAGCCAGAAACTGGCGCGCGGCTGGCTGGATTTTGACGATTTGATTACCGGCGCGCGCGATCTGTTATCAGACCCCGCCGTGGCCCAGTGGGTATTGTTCCGTCTGGATGGTGGCCTGGATCATATCCTGGTCGACGAGGCACAAGATACAAGCCCGGATCAGTGGAAAGTTGTAGAGTTATTGGCGCAGGAGTTTGGGGCGGGGCATGGCGCGCGCGCGCAAACCACCAGAACAATTTTTGTCGTTGGGGACTATAAGCAATCAATCTATTCATTTCAGGGTGCAGACCCAAAAGCGTTTGAACAGATGCGCCGACATTTTGCCAATAGCCTTGAGCGCTTTCAGCAGGAGCTGTTTGAACAATCGCTTGAGCATTCGTTCCGATCATCGCCAGCAATATTGGGTTTGGTTGATGCGGTATTTCAGCAATCGGACAATGACGGTGTTGGTGGCCAGCCTAACCATCTGGCGTTTCACCAAGACATGTCGGGGCGGGTAGATCTGTGGAATATTGTAGAAAAGTCCGCTGATACTGAGGAAAAACAATGGTACGATCCCACCGATAAATTGGCCTCAAATGATCATCGGGTTGTATTGGCTGAAAAAATTGCCCGGAATATCCAGTCGATGGTAGAATCAGAGTCTATTTGGGAAAAAAGGACCGGGTTTCGACCAATTGGCTACGGTGATTTTCTAATACTCGTGCAGCGCCGCTCCAAGCTATTTGATCAGATTATCAGGGCCTGTAAAGCGCTTAACCTGCCAATTGCCGGCGCCGATCGCCTAAAACTTGGGGCCGAAATCGCAGTAAAAGATTTGCAGGCCCTGCTATCGTTTCTGGCCCTGCCACAGGACAGTCTTTCACTTGCTGCAGCCCTAAGGTCGCCGCTATTTGACGTGGATGAAGCAGAACTTTTTGGGCTGGCCTGTGGCCGTGAGGAAAAGGACCTTTGGCCAGCACTGGTCCGCAATAAAAACGCGTTTAGCTCTGCCTTTACCATTCTAAGCGACCTGCGGGATCAGGTAGATTTTCTGGGACCGTTTGAATTGCTGGAACGAATTCTGACCCGCCATGGTGGTCGCGCCCGCCTGTTGGCGCGCCTTGGACCAGAGGCAGAAGACGGTATTGACGCTTTGCTGACTCAGGCGATCACCTATGAAACCGTTGAAACGCCCAGCATTACCGGGTTTCTGATTTGGATGACGGCGGATGGCGTTGAGATTAAGCGACAGTCTGACAATGCCAGTGGCCGCATCCGCGTGATGACAACCCACGGCGCAAAAGGGTTAGAATCCCCCATTGTTATCCTGCCGGATTCCGGGGATCGGCGGGCCCCCCAGGTTGATGAACTGATACCGGCCGTTGACGATACCCTTATGTGGCGCACCAGGGCCGAAATACAACCAACCATGATGAAACAGGCACTAATGCAGGGGAAAGTCGAAAACACTCACGAAATGTCACGGCTATTATATGTTGCACTTACCCGCGCTGAAGGGTGGCTTATTGTTTGCGCATCGGGCGAGGTAAAAGAAGATGGCGACAGTTGGTATCGTCAGGTTGAGAGGGGAATGCTGGCGGCGGGGGCAATTGATGCGGTATCGCCGACGGGACCCGGATTGCGACTGCAGCACGGGGAATGGGTAAATACCAAACGAGACACGGGGAATGTTCGCGCCTTTGGGTCCGTGGCGTTACCTGAATGGGTAAGCCTGCCGGAACCAGTACCAAAATCACGAGAATTGCCTATCTCTCCCTCTGATCTGGGTGGTCAAAAATTGCTTCCGGGCGACGGTTCGGCACAAAGTGATGCGCTGTTAAGGGGGGCATTGATCCACCTATTACTTGAAAAACTACCTGAAATCCCGGCGGATCAATGGACTGAAGCCGCGTCGCAATTGTTAGCACCCCAATTGAGTGAGACAGGCCCACTAAAGGTTGCTGATTTGCTTGCTGAGGCCCGAAAAATTATCAAAAATCCGAAATTTTCTGAGATATTTTCACCACAGGCCCTCGCTGAAGTAAGTTTTTCCGCGATTCCTGATGGGTTTGGCGGGCGCAAAATGCGCGGAACAATTGATCGGCTTGTTATCAACGGTGATCGGGTTCTAGTGGTTGATTTTAAATCCAACCAAGTTGTTCCGGCAACAGAAACAGACACTCCTTCAGGGATTTTATGCCAGATGGCGGGCTATCTGGGGGCTGTGCAGAAGATCTATCCTGACTCTAAAATTGACCTCGCAATTCTTTGGACCCACACTGCTACATTGATGCCCCTGTCACACGACATCGTGAGGGCAGCGTTGCAGACACCGCCACATCTTGACGTTTCTGCCACTGGTCCATAGATTCCCAATCCGAGCCTTATTCATTCAGGAGATTCCAAATGGCCACCGTTGCCGTCACCGACGACACCTTCGATGCTGAAGTGAAAAATTCAGACATTCCCGTTGTAGTAGATTTCTGGGCAGAGTGGTGTGGCCCTTGCCGCCAGATTGGCCCGGCTCTGGAAGAGCTATCGGTCGAGATGGAGGGCAGGATTAAGGTTGCCAAGGTCAACGTTGACGAAAACCCTAATTCTCCGGCGCAGTTGGGCGTTCGCGGAATCCCGGCGCTGTTTTTGTTCAAAGATGGCCAGGTAGTAGCCAATAAAACCGGCGCGGCACCAAAAGCTGCGTTGCAGAGCTGGATCGAAAGCGCGATTTAGTCTTTGCAAAAAACTATAAATTATGGGCGCTTCAGCGCCCATTTTTATATGTTCCAGCCCCTTGAACGAACAGTTTCCAAAATCCTGGCTTCCGCATCATCGCGACCTGCGTTGATAGATTGCTGCTGCAGGAACCAATAGAGGTATGCATCATAATTACGCTTTCGGCTTAGGACGTTTGAATAGGCGGTGTCTACGCCCAATTCAGCGATGTTCTCAGCGATGTGGTGAAAGTCAATTTTTGCAAACAGGATAGCTGGTTTTTTGAAAAAACAGCCGTCCAGCGCCAGCCCGGAATTTTCGGCGACGACGTAATCGCACCCTTGCAGATGCGCTTTTCTGTCACCCGTTACCAGTTTGACTCTGGGGTTATCTGCAAAAAGCCGGTTCAGGGCCTGTAGCTCTGTCTCAGAATATGTTTCGCGCGGGTGCAGTGATACGTGTATCAAGCGAACAAGGTCTTGTTTTAACGTGGTTTTCAACATGTCCAAAGGGCTTTGCGTCTGAAAGCTGCGTTTCTCAAGCAGACGGCCCTGAAGCGGCGCATAAATGAACCGGGGTCCAGCCCTGGCGCTTTTCGTTTCGCCAAACAGCTGTTTTCGCCAATATTTTACGAAATCTTTTGCCAGTCGCTGATCCACTTTGGTGGCATCAAACCTGGATTTTGCCACTGCCCAGTCCCAGCGCCTTGCAGAGGCTTCGATACGCCAGAACGGAGAATGGTAGGCCCGCCTGAGATTCAACGCGCGTGGGTGAAACGGGTCTTCCAGATGGAACAATGAGTAACCCGGATCAGAAAGCGAGGCTTGAATATTCTCGGTGCTATTTTCCTTAAATAGACACCTATATTGAAGGGAATCAAACGCCCGAACTATCCGATTAATAACATTGGTTTTCCCCGCCTCAGCCCGTTTGCGCATGGAGTCGTTCAGATAGATTGTCAGGGTTTTTTCATCTGTCATTTGGCAACAGGTTAAATCCGCAATCCAGCGGGAACAAGGGATTTGCGGCTTGTAGGCCCGCCCTGGCGTGTACATATAACCCTCAACAACGGTTTTACGGAGACAAGAATGGCAGACCAACAGTTCCCCGGATGGCATGGCACAACAATTCTGGGTGTGCGCAAGGGCGGTCAGGTGGTGATCGCCGGGGACGGGCAGGTCAGCCTGGGCCAGACCGTCATCAAAGGCACCGCGCGAAAAGTTCGGCGCCTGACCTCGGGGGGACATGACGTTGTGGCGGGTTTTGCCGGTTCAACCGCAGATGCGTTTACGTTGCTTGAGCGGCTGGAATCCAAGCTAGAGGCAACGCCGGGGCAACTGGCGCGCGCGTCGATCGAGCTGGCCAAGGACTGGCGTACTGACAAATACCTGCAAAAGCTGGAGGCAATGCTGATTGTCACGGATGGCGATGTTTTGCTTATTATTACCGGGGCAGGTGACGTTCTGGAGCCGGAACATGATGTGGCTGCGATTGGGTCTGGCGGTAATTTCGCGCTGGCGGCGGCGCGTGGTCTGATGGCTGGCAAGGGATCGGCAGAAGACATTGCGCGCAAGGCCATGGCGATTGCGGCCGATATCTGTGTTTACACAAACGGCAACCTGACCGTTGAAAAAATCAAAAAGTGACTCCGGCAGTTTGCTCAACTTTTCCTGAAATGGTGACATTATGACTGATCTTACCCCCCGCGAAATCGTTTCCGAACTGGACCGGTTTATCATTGGCCAGAACGCGGCCAAACGCGCCGTCGCTGTGGCCCTGCGAAACCGCTGGCGCCGGCAACAGCTGGGGGACGATTTGCGCGATGAGGTATATCCAAAAAATATCCTGATGATCGGGCCCACCGGCGTTGGTAAAACTGAAATCAGTCGCCGTCTGGCAAAACTGGTGGGCGCGCCGTTTATCAAAATTGAGGCAACTAAATTTACCGAAGTTGGTTATGTTGGCCGCGATGTAGAACAGATTATCCGCGATCTGGTGGATGCTGCCATTGCCCTGACCCGTGAACAGATGCGCAATGAGGTAAAGGCAAATGCACATCAGGCGGCTGAGGATCGGGTGATTGCCGCCATCGCCGGGGAAAATGCACGGGAGCAAACCCTGAAAATGTTCCGCGAAAAGCTGAAAAAGGGTGAGTTGGACGACACCCTGATTGAGCTTGATATGGCGGATACATCAAACCCGATGTCGATGTTTGAAATTCCGGGTCAGCCGGGCCAGATGGGCGGCGCGATGAACCTTGGCGATATGTTCGGCAAGGCGTTTCAGGGGCGCACCACTCGTCGGAAATTGAAAGTGTCCGAAAGTTACGAAGTGCTGGTTGGCGAAGAGGCTGACAAGCTGCTGGATGACGAAGCCATCAACCGGGCCGCCATAGAGGCGGTGGAACAAAACGGTATCGTTTTTCTGGATGAAATTGACAAGGTCTGCGCCCGTACCGATGCCCGCGGTGGCGATGTCAGCCGGGAAGGCGTGCAGCGTGACCTGTTGCCGCTGATTGAGGGCACCACGGTTTCAACCAAACACGGACCGGTTAAAACCGATCATATTCTGTTCATTGCGTCCGGGGCGTTTCACATCGCCAAACCGTCTGATCTGTTGCCGGAGTTACAGGGCCGCCTGCCGATCCGGGTGGAATTGCGCGCCCTTACCGAGGAAGATTTTGTGCGCATCCTGACCGAAACCGACAATGCGCTAACGCTGCAATATACTGCCTTGATGGGAACCGAGGGCGTTACCGTTACCTTTAAGAAAGACGGGATCAAGGCGCTGGCCCACATCGCCGCCGAGGTGAACCAGAGCATTGAAAATATCGGCGCCCGTCGGCTTTACACGGTCTTGGAGCGGGTTTTTGAAGACCTGTCCTTTACCGCCCCGGATCGTGGTGGCGACAAGGTGGTGGTGGATGCCAAATTTGTTACGGAACATCTGGGCGATATCGCACAGGCCGCCGATATTAGCCGCTATATGTTGTAATAGCGCTTTCCATTACCTGTCTTTGGGCAAACAAGGGCGCAATGGAGTTTCTTCTTTTTCTTAAGGATAATTATCGCTGGCTTACGGCTACGGCGCTGGTAACCTTTGCCTCCAGCTTTGGGCAGACGTTTTTCATCTCGGTCTTTGCCGGTGAAATCCGCGCAGAGTTTGATTTGTCCCACGGTGCGTGGGGCGGAATCTATACCATTGGCACCAGCCTTTCTGCCGTCGCAATGATCTGGGCGGGGGTGTTGACCGATCGCTTCCGGGTGCGGATGCTGGGGCCGGTGTTTCTGATCTTGCTGGCGATTGCCTGCATGGCAATGGCGTTTGTATCGGCGAAATGGGCGCTTATACCGGTGATATTTGCCCTGCGATTTACCGGGCAGGGAATGCTTAGTCAGATCGGAACCGTCGCCACTGTGCGCTGGTTTGTAGCTTCGCGCGGCAGGGCGCTGTCAATCACCATGCTGGGCCTGGCCCTTGGAAACGCGGCGCTGCCGATATTGTTTGTGGCGGCTTTGGCGACCAACAGCTGGCGTTCGCTTTGGATTGTCGCCGCTGGGCTGGTGCTGATTCTTGTTCCGGTCCTTTTTGTTTTGCTGAAACACGAACGGTCGCCGAAATCGATGTCCAGTGATTTGCTGTCGGTGGGCATGAACGGTCAGCAATGGCGCCGTATGCAATTGCTGCGCCACTGGTTATTCTGGTTGCTGGTTCCCACCCTGATCGGGCCTGCGGCCTGGGGGACATCACTATTCTTTCAACAGGTTCATCTTACGCAGGTCAAAGGCTGGTCACATCTTGAATTCGTGGCGTTGTTTCCATTGCTGACGGCAGCCATGGTTGGCATGACCCTGGTCTCTGGTTGGCTGATTGACCGGTTTTCTGCCAATCGGGTTATGGCCTATTACCTGATACCGTTCAGCATCTCATTTCTGACGATTGCCCTGTCTGACACGCTTTCTGGCGCCGCTGTCGGGATGATCTTATTCGGTGCTTCTTCTGGTATGGGCGCAACGCTAATCGGGGCTTTTTGGGCTGAACACTGTGGCACACAACATATCGGGTCGATCAAGGCAATGGTGGCGGCGGTTATGGTGTTTGGCTCTGCGATCGGGCCGGGCATCACCGGCTGGCTGATCGACCGCGGTATAGATTTTCCCGTTCAGATGCTGTGGATATCGGCGTATTTTGTTGTAGCCGCACTGCTGGCGATGGTTGCCGCCAACAAAGCCCGGCCGCTGTTACCTGCTGCGCCGTAGGTAAACATAAAGCGCACCGCCGCCGCCGTGACGCTGATGGGCCGGGGTTATCTGTTGCACCACCGTGCCCAGCGGGGATTGTTGCAGCCACTGGGGAACCCTGTGTTTCAACACGCCCAACCGCACTGGGATAGGGCCGTCATCGGTTTTTTCGCGGCCCTTGCCGGTGATCACCAGCACCAGCCTGCGGCCGTCGCCATGGGCCTTCAGGATAAACCCAACCAATGCGGGATAGGCCTGATCCTGGGTCATGCCGTGCAAATCTATACGCGCGTCGGGGGACAGCTTGCCCTTTTTTAAGCGGCCGAATATCTTACTGTCCATGCGCAAAGGTGCCGCTGTCTGGGGTTGGGCCGTCATGTCAGGTTGGCCGGTTTTTTGACCAATTCGAAATTCTGGAATGTCGATGATCTGTCGGGTTGGCCGGTTAACGCTCAATACCGTCTGCTCAACCACCTGCTTTGTCGTCGGATGCAGGGGAACTGTGCTTTGCTGAACCTTATCCCACAGTTGTTTTTCGTCCGGACGCAAGCCCCGGGGATTGCGCCGCGTCACTGGCCGAACTCATCTACACCGGTATAGGCCAGATCTATAGGCAACAATACGATCATACGCCCAGGGTCACTAACTCTGCCGGCGGCTTTGCCTGCCTTGTCGCCCGTACCAAAATAAATGTCGGCGCGTTGTGCGCCTTTTATTGCCGATCCGGTATCCTGTGCAATCATCAGACGGCGAAAGCCATCGGGCCCACCCTTTTCCAGCCAAACAGGTGCGCCAAGGGGAACAAAGCTCGGGTCTACAGCGACAGTGCGCATCGGCGTTATCGACCGGTTCATTGCACCAAGCGGGCCTTTGTCTGACGCCAGTGTGTCAAGTTTCCGAAAGAATACGTAAGATGGGTTTACCTGTAACAATTCGGCGCCAATTACCGGATTTCGCAGCACCCAGTTGCGGATCACCTGAGCAGAAACCTGGTGCGGGCTATAGGTGCCGCGTCGCACCAGTTCTTTGCCAATGGATTTGTAGGTATGTCCGTTTGATCCACCATAGCCCACCCGTATGGTTGAGCCGTCTTCAAGCCGGATACGCCCCGACCCCTGCACCTGCAAAAAGAACACGTCTACCGGATTGTCGACCCAGGCAATTTCCAAACCCCGGCCGGCAAGCAGCTGTTGGTTTTCAATTGCTGCCCGCGTGTACCACAGCTGACCTTCGGTCAGCTCCGGGGGCATGGCGTAAATTGGGAAGCGGTATTTGGATGAGCGGCGTTTGGCCCCGGCAAGCTCTGGTTCAAAATACCCGGTGAATAACGCCGGTTCACCGTCCTGTATCAGAACCGGGCGAAACAGAAGTTCGAAAAACGTGCGGGGGTTTGGCTGGCTGGTTGCAAGGGCACAAATGGATGGCCAATCGACCTTATTCAAGTCACCACAGGTTTCCCTGAATGCTGTCAGGGCCGCCCCGTGGTCGTCGGATTCCCACCCGTCCAAATCTTCAAATGACAAAACGGATCGCGTTGCTTCTGCATTGGCGGCCGTCACAACAAGCGTCGTTGTGAGAAGGGCCGCCAACCAGCCAAGTTTCATTCCCCGGTTGCGACCAGCTGCCAGTTTGGATCATCAACGCCAAGTTTGCGCGAAAATGTCCAGACATCCTTTTGCCGCTTCATTTCGTTCGGATTACCTTCGATGATATCCCCGGCCTTGTCGCGCACAACTGACGTCATTTCGCCAATGAACTTGACGGACACTTCACCTACCCTGGTTTTCTTATTGAATTTGGCGTCTGCAAGCGACAGTTCACGAATGCCGATGAAATTGGCCTCTATAATCAGCCCCTGCTTTTCGCGGGCGGCAACAACATCGGCAAATGTCACAAAGACCTCATCCGACAGAAACGGTCGGATATCATCCAGTTTACCATTTTCAAATGCCATCAGAATCATTTCATAGGCACCGCGTGCGCCGCTAAGAAATTCAGTGACATTAAATTCGGGTTCGGCGGCCTTCATGGCCGCCAGCGCTTTTGCGGCTTTGCTGCCTTCTTTTGCGTGGTCGGTGATGTCGCGGTCGGCGCCACCTTCGATGACCTCAAAATCTTCGCGCGTCGCACTGCGGCGTGGTGCTGCAATGGGCGGTTTTTCAAACCCATCACGGGTGCCAAGGACATTTTTCAGTCGCAGAATCAGAAAAATCGCAATTCCGGCAAGAACCAGAAGTTGGATAACGGCAGAATTCATCTTTACCTCACTTGGGGTGTTGGGTGGTAACGGGCTTGTTTGGCACTTATGTAAGGCAGGGCCACAGTCAAGTCTACCGTGGCGCAATTCGATGACAAGAGGTTGATATGTGGTTGTTTGTCCTATTTTTAGCGATCCCGCTGATTGAAATTGGCCTGTTTATTCAGGTTGGCGGGTTTATCGGCATGTGGTGGACGCTGGCAATTGTGATTCTGACAGCGTTTTTGGGAACAAGACTGATCCGCAGTCAGGGTATTTCTGCAATGAACGACGTGCGGTCCAGTTTCAGCGATCTGCGCGACCCGACTGAGCCATTGGCCCATGGTGCAATGATCCTGTTTTCAGGCGCGTTGCTGCTGACGCCGGGGTTTTTCACCGATGCCATCGGTTTTGCGCTGTTGATCCCGGCGGTGCGACGCTGGGTGTTTGCCTATGCCAAATCCCGGATCAAGGTTCAGGGGTTTACCACTGAAACCGGCCCGGCCCGGCCGCAAAACCCGTCTGACAGTGTAATTGATGGTGAGTTTGTGGAAATTGACCCTGATACTAAACCAATTGAACCCGGAACCTCTGGCTGGACTAAGCATTGAGGCCGCTGCCGCTACCTGCTAGGACCAGCCCGAGATTTTCACAGGAGAAGTAAATGGCCAAGAAAGCCGAAAAGAATGGTGCCGCCAAAGAACAGACGCCGCCACAGATTGAAATGAAGGTTTTGGGGCAGTTCATTCGTGACATGTCGTTTGAGAACATCGTTGCCCAAAAGGGCATTGCCGGTGACATGACGCCAGATGTCAATGTTCAGGTGTCGCTGGATGGCAAAAAACGCCCAACAGATAATCAGTATGAGGTTCTGTGCAAATTTCAGATCTCGGCCAAGAACAAGGGCACCGAAGACACCCTGTTCGTGATGGAGCTGGATTACGGCGGAATTTTCCATATTGCCAATGTGCCCACCGAGCAACTGCATCCGTTTTTGATGATCGAATGCCCGCGGATGATTTTCCCGTTTGCCCGGCGTATTATCCATGATGTGATCCGTGACGGGGGCTTTCCGCCGCTTAATCTGGATACCATTGACTGGATGGCTCTATACCGTCAGAACGCCGCGCGTCAGCAGGCGGAAGCGGCAAAGGCCAGCGCTGAAAAAGCTAAAACCTAGTTCAGTTTTTTCCAGAATGCGCCGTCGCCGATACTGTCTACAAAGGCAGCATGGGCGGCGGCTTCTTCTTTGGTGATGCGGCCGGGCAACGGGGTTGAACGGGGCCGCGGCCGCCATTCTTCCGCTTCTTCAAACCCCACCGGTTTTGCCGATGTGCCGGCAAGCGCAAAATCCGGCTGCCGGCCGCCGATCAGTTCCAGATACACCTCTGCCAGAATTTCGCTGTCCAGCAATGCGCCGTGCAATGTGCGGGATGAATTATCAATGCCGAAGCGGCGGCACAGCGCATCCAGTGACGCCGGGGAACCGGGGAATTTCTTGCGCGCAATGGCCAGCGTATCCAGCGCCTGATCCATGGGCAGGGCGGGCAGCTTCATCCAGCCAAGTTCAGCGTTCAGAAACTTCATATCAAAAGATGCGTTATGGATCACCAGCTTATCGCTGCCGATAAAATCCAGAAATGCCTGCCCGATCCTGGCAAAGACCGGCTTGTCGCGCAGAAAATCATCGCCCAGCCCGTGGACCTCAAACGCGTCCTTGGGCATGGTGCGTTCCGGGTTGATATATTGATGATAGGTGCGCCCTGTCGGCAAGTGGTTCAGCAGTTCAACCGCACCGATTTCCACAATCCGGTCACCACTTTGCGGATCAAACCCTGTGGTTTCGGTATCAAGTACTATCTCACGCATGCTGTTGCTTTTCCTGGATGTCTGCCATCAGTTTTTGCACATTGTTACGGGTTTCTTCAAGGCTCTCGGTGAAAATTACAACATCGGCAAGGGCGCGTTTTTCGGCGTCCGGCATTTGCTTTGAAAGGATCAGGTCAAACTGATCTTTGGTCATCCCTACGCGCGCCAATACCCGGGTTTTTTGAACATCCGGCGGGGCTGACACCACCACCACCATATCCATGCCGCCCTGCGCCCCGGTTTCAAACAAAAGCGGAATATCCAGCACGACGATATCAGCCCGGTTGCTTTCAAGGAACTCGTGCCGGTCGTTCACCACCAGCGGGTGAACCAGCTTTTCGATCTGCGCAAGTGCTGCGCTGTCCCGGCTGATCCAGTCTTTCAGCGCGGCTTTGTTGATCGCACCCTGTCGCACCGCATCGGGGTAAAGGCTTGCCATTTCCCTGACAGCCGCCCCGCCTTTTGCATACAGCCGGGCCACGGCGGCATCTGCATCCCAATGCGCAGCGCCGGCATCGGCAAACATTTTCGCTGTGGTTGATTTGCCCATCCCGACAGAACCAGTAAGCCCAATGATAAAGGGATGTTTTGCCGTCATTCGCCCAACACAACCTGCCGGGTTTCTTCGTCAACCTCGGGGCGCACACCAAACCAGCGTTCAAATGCCGGGGCGGCCTGATAGATCAACATGCCCAACCCGTCTACGGTGGCGCAGCCGCGCGCGCGGGCAAAATTCAATAGCCCGGTTTCCAGCGGTGTATAGACCAGATCAGTCACCACCGCCGTTTCCGAAAGCGCATCCAGCGGCACCCGCAGATCAGGTTTGCCCACCATGCCAAGGGCGCTGGCATTCACCACGACGGTGGCCGCATCCAACATGTTGCCGGCCTGCACCCAGTCAAACACCTTAATCTTGGTGCCAAATTCGGCGCGCAACGCATCCGCCCGGGCCTTGGTGCGGTTGGACAGGCGAATTTCTGTCACGCCCACATCCAGCAAGGATGCCAGCACCGCCCGCGCCGCGCCCCCTGCACCAAATACCGCCGCCGGGCCAGCCTTGGGGTCCCAATCCGGCGCGCCCTGGCGCAGATTTTCGATAAAACCGTACCCGTCGGTATTATCCGCATGAATTTTACCGTCGGGACGAAATATCAGCGTATTGGCCGCCCCGATCAATGCCGCCCGGTCGGTGATGATATCGGCCAGTTCCAGCACCGCTTCTTTGTGGGGCACGGTCACGTTTGCGCCGACGAAACCAAGTTTGGGCATGGCGCGCATGGCTTCGCGCAGATTGGAGTGGTCTATATCCATGGGAACATAAAAACCTTTTATCCCATATCGGCGAAGCCAATGGGTGTGCAGGGCCGGGGAACGACTGTGGGAAATAGGCGAGCCGATAACACCTGCCAGGGGGATTTTGGTCGCACTCATACTGGTAACTCTCCTATATCGGTCAGGTAAGTAAGTATTTCTAACAGAGGCAAGCCCAGAACCGTGAAATAATCTCCCTCTACCTTTGAAATCAGCCGCGATCCTTCTTCTTCCAGTTTGTAACACCCGACGGAATGGCGGATGCTTTGCCAGTTTCGGTCAAGATAACCGGTCAGATAATTGTCACTTGTCGCGCGCATATGGATTTTAACTGTCCCAACAAATCGCCAGTTCGGGGTGCCGTTTTGGTAAATGACAACAGCTGAGAACAGCCGGTGGGTCTGCCCGGATAACAATTGCAGCTGGGCCATGGCGTCCTGTTCGGTTTCCGGTTTTGTTAACAACCTACCCTCTATTTCCAGCACCTGATCACAACCAATAACCAGGGCGCCCGGATGGCGCTGGCTGATTTTTCGGGCCTTGGCATCGGCCAATGCGTCGGCAATATCACGGGGGGGTACGGTATCCGCCAGCAATGACGCCATTAT
>VAPL010173012.1_pt1 | contig 29612 bp, 22 predicted proteins | sample 3395061 | NCBI WGS metagenome assembly VAPL01 (sample SAMN08290444, study PRJNA428436) | hydrothermal vent metagenome | isolation source: Deep-sea hydrothermal vent chimney 2 | place: Pacific Ocean: Juan De Fuca Ridge | depth 2182 m m | reverse complement strand
CTGCAACAATCTGTGCTAATTTTACGCGAAATTGAAGACATGGAAATGGAAGAAATATGTAAGATTCTTGAGGTTTCTGCATCTAATAGTAGAGTACTATTACATCGCGCCCGAACACAACTCTGGAATGCGATTGACCAACACGAGAGTCAAACATCATGATAAGTTGTCGTGACATTGCTAAATTATCGAGCCAATACCTCGACCAAGATCTACCGTTGATGACGCGGATGCGCATAAAAATACATCTAATGATGTGTGTCCATTGCCACCGTTTTATGAAACAATTACAGGCAACCATCAATGCAGTCAAACACTTGAAGGAACCAGAAATAACACACCCTGATATTGATAATCAAGTAGCTAACTTACTGCAGCAACATAGGCAAAACCAAAAATAACCCCAGGTATGTAGGTCGCCATCAGCACATCAAATCAATAGTTAGCTTAATTTTCGATCACTACGACCTACATAAACTGCCGTAAATAACCTAGTACATCCGACTTCTTCAATCTGATGCTTAATGCAATGAAACAAAAAACAATATTAATCACTGGTGGTGCCGGTTTTATTGGCTCAGCCGTTGTCCGGCAGCTCATCGAAGAAACAAACCATATTATCGTAAATATCGATTGTTTAACTTATGCTGGCAATGTGTCATCGCTCGGCGCCGCCAGAAATCATGAGCGCCATATTTTTCAGCAAAAAAATATCTGCCACCAACAAGACATGCATGGCATCTTCAAGCAATATCAACCCAGTGCCATCATGCATCTTGCCGCCGAATCCCATGTTGACAGATCTATCGAAGGTCCGGCGGATTTTATGCAAACCAATATCATGGGTACCTTTAGCTTGTTAGAAGCCACCCGCCAATATTGGTCCACCCTGGATCACACACGACAGCAAGCTTTTCGCTTTCACCACATCTCCACCGATGAAGTTTTTGGCTCCTTGCCAGCCCATGGCTATTTCACAGAAACCACACCGTACTCGCCGAATTCACCCTACTCAGCCAGCAAAGCCTCATCGGACCATTTAGTCCGTGCCTGGTACCATACCTTTGGCATTCCCACGCTGATAACCAACTGCTCCAATAACTACGGTCCCTACCAATTTCCCGAAAAACTCATCCCGCTGATGATACTCAATGGCATGGAAGGAAAAAAATTGCCCGTCTATGGACAAGGTAATAATATACGCGACTGGCTATATGTGGAAGATCACGCCCGCGCCTTGCGGCTAGTGCTAGAAAAAGGACAGGTTGGCGAAACCTATAATATTGGTGGCCACAATGAAAAAACCAATATTGAAGTGGTCAAACTCATTTGCCAACACTTAGATGACTTAATAGAAACGCCCATCGCCAAACCTCATGCACAATTCATCGAATACGTGCAAGACCGTCCAGGCCATGACCAGCGTTATGCCATTGACGCCCAGAAAATTCAAAAACAACTCGGTTGGACACCGCAAGAAACATTTGACACTGGCCTCAAAAAAACGGTGCAATGGTATTTAGATAATACCGCCTGGTGGCAAACTATATTATCCGGGGAATATCAACGACAACGACTCGGGCTTGCCGCCGATTGACAAGCCTTCTTCTAAAAACGGCTTCTCAGCCTCGTCACTGGCCATTTTTTTAATATCGCACAGCGGAATCTCCCATAAATTCGCTTTTTTTAGAAATTCAAATCCAGTCCCCGTCGGTCGGATATTGTCAGGCAAATGCTCGATATCCGCCATCGACGGCGCTAAACAAGATAAACGATAAATAATATTTCGCAACTCCCGAATATTGCCAGGATAAGCGTATTCCTTTAAAAAAACCTTGAGTCTGGGTGACATGCGAACCGGTGATCGATTCAATTCTTCCGCCGCTTCATCACAAAAATACTCACAAAGTAAACCAATTTTCATCACGCCGCTCACGCAAGGCAGGTAAACTCACCTGTATCACACTCAATCGATAATAAAGATCTTCACGAAAGCTTCTCTCTTGACACATGGTAAATAAATCTCTATTGGTCGCCGCCACCACCCGAGTATCAATATGCACACATTCATCGGAACCGACCCGCTGAACTTCATTGGACTGTAAAACCCGAAAAAATTTTACTGGCCCGGATAATGGAAACTCGCCAATTTCATCCAGAAATATAGTACCGCCATGCGCACTTTCGCCATTAACTCTTTGCCCATACCACTCTCACCATCAATCAACACCGATAAATTTGTTGGTGCCGATTTTTCTGCGATCTCCAGTCTGACCTAAGCATTAGCTCCGGGCGCTGATAAGGAATGGGCACGTGATAAACATTGCTGGCGCACATTCCTTATCACTCTGTCCAATGAAACGATTTTTCATTTTTAATCCCATTACGAAACCAAACGAAACCGGCGACCCCAATGAGAAGTGTTGGTGTCATGGCATTAAACCACTTCCCCGATAAAAACTCAGATGAACTAATTCACAAATTTTGTTGGTAATAAAACAACATTTGGTAAATATCTGTTGGCAGAGTCGTAGAAAAAGCGTGGGATTTTGGTTAAAATATTAGGTAATAACTGATACCAATAGCCAAAGATAAACCAACATCAATAAACTATCAGCATCCATGATGGATGCCCTAAGCAAGCGCTGTTAAACGGAAGATGACAATGACTCACCCCATTAGAAAAATAGCTGATGACCCACATTTTATGGCGCTGGCATTGCAGCTTGCACAACGCGGCCATTATACCACGGCACCTAACCCAAACGTCGGCTGTGTACTCACACAATATGGTCAAATGATTGGACAAGGATGGCATGCCAAAGCCGGCGGGCCTCATGCCGAAGTCGTCGCATTACGCAATGCCACACAAACCACAGCGGGAGCAACTGCCTACATTACCTTGGAACCGTGCTGTCATCACGGACGAACCCCACCTTGTACTCAAGCGTTAATTGACGCGAAAATCAGCCGGGTCGTTGTCGCCATGTTGGACCCCAATCCACTCATGGCCGGCAAAGGTGTCAAAATACTGCAAAATCATGGTATCGAAGTACAGATTGGCTTATTTGAGGAACAAGCACAACGCCTTAACCTAGGTTATATCAAAAGAATGACTGAGCACAAACCTTGGCTTCGCAGTAAAATCGCCATGAGCTTAGATGGCCGCACGGCGCTCGCATCAGGGGTAAGCCAATGGATCACTCAGGCCTGCGCTCGGCAAGATGTGCAGGATCTGCGAGCGCAAAGCTGTGCCATCATCACAGGAATCGAAACCGTATTACACGATGATCCATTATTAACCATTCGTGAGCCGAGCCTACTCAAAATACGCGATACTCAACCTTACCGAGTCATACTCGATACCCAACTCCGACTAAGCGCCACCGCTAAACTCTTTCAGGTCAATGCCAATGTTTTAGTCTTTACCAAAAAAAACGATCCACAAAAAATCTCAGAATTACAAACCGCCGGTGCTGAAATTATGTTACTACCGCCCCATGACTCCCAGCGAATACCCGTGGATCAGGTTTTACAAGAACTCGCATCTCGCCAAATGAATAACGTAATGCTAGAGTGTGGTGCCACCCTAAATGGTGCTTTTTTGACAGCAAAGCTCATTGATGAATTGGTGATATATATGGCACCTAGCCTACTGGGAGATACGGCCCGAGGGGCATTTCATTTACCCCACATACAAACAATACCTGAAAAAGTATCATTAGAAATGATAGATATTCGAGCCGTGGGAAAAGATTGGCGCATCATCGCCAAACCACTATACAAAAAACAACCAAAAAACCAGCGTAACAGCTTACTCAGCGATAGTAACACCCAAGGAATGGGTGCCTGATAGCCTATCTATTCAATACTTAGATGAGGTTTCGTGTATTAACAGCCATTGAGGTTAGGCCATCGATCCGAGATTCTCGCATTTCGATACCTGCCCTTATTAACGCCAATATTGGTTATAGCGGTATTTAACCTCATTTTGAGCTACAATACCCCCCCAAAAAAGTTAAAACCCCAGAAATCTAGGAGAAATATGTGGATCAAGCAGAATTAGAGCTTCAGTTAAAAGTTTGGAAAGACCTTGCGATTAGCAAGCAGATTTTGATACAGGCCGCAACCGATGCGCTCGGCCTAGACCCTGATTGTAAATCGGAAGATCTAAAATTTGCATTGGATACCACCATCAAGCAAGGCATAGAAGCGGATATCAACGTAAGCAAAGCCCGAGAGCAGGCCGATCTCGCGGTGACCGTCATGGAAAAGAAAATCGCGACAAATGAGAAGACATTGGCGATGGCCGAGGACGCCAAGTCCGACATGCTGACGATTAAAGAAAAATCTGAACAAGATATGGCTGACGAGCGTATCGCGCATGCCAAAGAAATAAAGAAGCTCAAGCACCTGCTAGCGGCCAAAGAAAGTGCCCTCAAAACCATCAATAAGGCTCTAGCCGACACCCCAGAGAATGTCATAAAAAAACTCAAAGTGCTGAAAAAGCAGAAAGATGACGAATCCACCGCCCGCAAACAGGTAGAGCTCAACGTAACCTCGCTGCGCAAGGAAAAACGTCAACTCGAACAACGCCTAAGCGAAATTCAGGAAAACAGCAAAAAGCTGGTGACACAGCACCGTGAATTGCATGAACAATTCGGTACAGACACTAACGAAAAACCTTTACCGGAACTGGATGAAGAATTATTGGAAACCATCGAAAACACAGATAAAAAAAAATAGTCCAACGGTGACTAAGGAATAGGCTAGCGAGCAGACGTTATCCTTCCCCTTCCTAGCAGGAAGGGGCTTGTCGCATCAAACCTACAAGCACCGATGTTATTTTTCAACCGACTTGCCGCGCATCGACAACCTCATCGCGTTGTTCATATTTAGGTAGATCAAAATAAAACGTGGTAGCAGCACCCATCATACTTTTAAATGCAATCGTTCCACCCATTTTTCTTATCAAAGATTTCACGATGCTTAGCCCTAACCCGGTTCCCCCTTTTTGGCGCGTACTTGAACCATCGGCTTGAGAAAATTTTTCAAAAATTCGGTCATGAAATTTACCAGGAATGCCTTCCCCTTGGTTTTTTACTGCGACCCGAACACACGATCCATTATCACTCACGATGATTTCAACCTGACTGTTGGCATACGAGAATTTTGCCGCATTAGATAATAAATTATACATCACCTGCATAAACCGATCGCTATCAACCTCTACCATCACATCAGCCGCTAATTCATTCAACAAATGATAACTCACCTGATGCTCCTCTGCGCATTTTCTATTCAGTGCGAGCGATTGTTCAAGCAACGAGAGTATCGATTGTTTTTTAAGAAAAAAATGTATGCTATCACTGCCAATTTTCTCCATATCCAAAATATCATTAATCAGTAGTAATAGTCGCTCTGTATTTCGCAATGAAATATCAATTAAATTCTTCATCGAGCCTGAAAGCGTGCCAGCAATACCGCCGTCAATCAACCCTAAAGAAGCTTTAATAGAAGTTAATGGCGTTTTTAACTCGTGGCTCATTGTTGAAATAAATTCTTCTTTTAAACGATTCATTTCTTTTCGTTCACTAATATCCCTAACAATACCACAAAAATACTGCTGTCCTCCCATCTGCATTTCGTTTGCGGCCAACTCCATCGGAAAAATATTTCCCGTCTTATGTTGCCCCTCGAATTCTCTCAATGAACCAAGCACACGACGTTGTCGGGTCGAATTGTAACGTTCAATATAATCATCGTGCTTTTTTTGGTGAAAGCTCGTCATTAGCATTTTTACGTTTTTGTTCAACACTTCTTCTAGCGTATATCCAAATATTTTTTCTGCCGCAGAATTAAAGCTTTCAATATAACCATGTTCATTCGTTGTAATAATACCATCAGCAACATTATCTAATACGGTGCGGTACCGGATATCACTAGCACGCACTAAAACTAACGCGTCCTGGAGAGAACTTTGAGCATCAACTCGCTGAATGCGTATCCTCTCTAAAGCACGGACACAATCACCCCATTCGTCTTTTGAAATATTTGGCAATGCTGTTTCCAAGTCACCTACAGATAAATCGCTCACCCGTTGAATTAATTTTAGCAATGGACGACCCACTTTATAATGTAACCACAGCGCACCAGCGACCAGCAACAACACCATCACTAACAACATAGTTAACTCGATCTGTCTAATTTGTTGGCTTTGCTGTTGAACTCGCTGACTCATATCGACAACCAATTTAATAAGCGCGATTTGGCGCGCCCCCCATTGAATAGGCCATTCGATATGAATAATAGGCTTATTAGGTGAAATATTTTGTTTGCTCGTCGAATAAAGCAAATTGCCGTTGACATCGGCGATTGTCAGCTGACTCCATGTCTTTTTCCTCATCGCCAGGTGCGGCTCCAAGGTATTTTGCAGCATTGTTGAATCGTCGGCCAAAATCGCCTGGGCTAATTGAGGTTCGATTGCCTGCAATATTTGATATTGTTGCTCAGCAAAATTCTGTTTGTCTTGTGTTGCCAACACTGGCACCCAATAGAAATGCAAGATACCCGCAAATAATACAAACAGTAAAAATAAGGGTAAAAACAATTTTGTTTGTATTTTCACAAAAATAAGCCTTTAGTTTATCGACACTCAAAATCAACTTAGCTTTGTATCGGCAAATTCACTAGAAAATGGAGCGAGATAAAATAGCCACATCAAGAACAACATTGGCAAGAGAAATTAATGAGGAATCAAATGAAGCGACTCAACCGCGCTGAACACGCCGCTTGTGAAAAAAATCTTTGAGCAGTTGACTACAATCTTGGTTCATTACACCGGAGCAAACGGTGGCTTTATGATTTAATTGATCAGAATTCAATAGATTGAACACACTGCCAGCCGATCCTGTTCTGGGATCCCATGCACCAAACACAACCCGTTTAATTCTTGCTTGAATGATAGCTCCCGCACACATCGGGCATGGCTCCAAAGTCACATATAAGCTAGCATTAACCAGTCGATAATTCCCTAAAAATTGGCCTGCCTGACGAATAGCAACGACTTCGGCATGGGCGGTCGGGTCATGGCTAACAATAGGTTGATTCCAACCTTCACCAATGAGCTCAGCATTTTGGACAACGACCGCCCCTACCGGAACTTCATTATGCTTTTCCGCGTGTTTTGCCAATATCAGTGCATGCTGCATCCAAATATCGTCGGATGTCATTCCCATTCAATGGTGGCGGGTGGCTTACCCGAAATGTCATAGACGACCCGAGAAATTCCGGGCACTTCATTGATAATTCGCCTTGAGACATGATCAAGAAAATCATACGGCAATCGAGCCCAGACAGCCGTCATAAAATCCACCGTTTCCACCGCACGTAAACTGATGACATAATCATACCGTCGCCCATCCCCCATCACCCCAACGGATTTAATGGGCAAAAACACGGCAAACGCCTGACTAACTTTGTCATATAACTGATATTGACGTAATTCACTAATAAAAATATCATCCGCGTATCGCAGATAATCCGCATATTCTTTTTTCACCTCACCCAAAATTCTGACCCCTAAACCAGGCCCTGGGAAAGGATGCCGATAGACCATATCGTAAGGCAAACCGAGTTCGATACCTAAAGCACGCACTTCGTCTTTAAATAACTCGCGCAATGGCTCCAGCAATTTTAAATTCATATCTTCAGGTAATCCACCCACATTATGATGAGACTTAATCAGATGGGCTTTTCCAGTTTTTGACCCCGCGGACTCAATCACATCCGAGTAAATGGTTCCCTGAGCTAACCACTGTATCTGGTTTAGTTTAGTGGCTTCTTGCTCAAACAGTTTGATAAATAAATTACCAATAATCTTGCGCTTTTGCTCCGGATCAGTCACCCCCTGGAGCGCTGACAAAAATGCATCCTCAGCGCTCACACGCACCACCTGAACCCCCATGTGCTCAGCAAAGGTGGCCATCACTTGATCTCCTTCGTTTAAGCGAAGCAAACCATTATCAACAAACACGCACGTCAATTTATCACCAATTGCCCGATGTAATAACGCCGCAACGACCGAGGAATCCACACCGCCAGACAAGCCAAGCAACACGGGTTCATCGCTAATTTGTTGACGAATTTTCTGGATCGCATCGGTGATGATATTGCCAGGTATCCAGTGAGATTCACAGCCACAGATCGTTTTGACAAATCGTTCGAGAATTCTGTTGCCTTGTCGAGTGTGAGTTACTTCGGGGTGAAACTGTAGCGCATAGAATCGCCGCTGTTCATCCGCCATACCCGCAATCGGTGCACTGTCCGTACTTGCCATCACACAAAAACCAGGCGGCAACGACACCACCTTATCACCATGACTCATCCACACATCTAACAAGCCAAATCCTTCGGCTGTGGTATGATCTTCAATACAATTTAATAACTGAGTATGGTGATGAGCTCGAACCTGCGCATAACCAAATTCACGCTCTAAAGAGGCCTCAACAGTCCCCCCTAATTGTGCCGCCATGGTCTGCATGCCGTAGCAAATTCCCAATACTGGTACCGATAACTCAAACACCACGGACGGTGCCTTCGGTGGGGATTGCTCGGTTAATGATTCGGGTCCCCCCGATAAAATAATCCCGCTCGCTTTAAATGCAACAATTTTACTCTCTGCCACATCAAACGGGACAATTTCACAATAAACGCCAATTTCACGGACACGCCGTGCAATCAGCTGGGTATATTGCGAACCAAAATCAATAATTAAAATTCGGTAAACATGGATATCTTGCGACATGGCGACTGTCATTTATTGTTAGAAATAATGGAAGGGCAAACCAATGGACGAATCATCACCGATAATTTAGCCATCACCTAAGGGACTTCAGTCAATCCGATAATTCGGGGCTTCTTTGGTAATCGTCACATCATGAACATGACTTTCTTTCATACCGGCCCCTGTCACCCGAATAAACTCAGGCCGGGTACGCATTTCATCAATGGTGCTCGAACCGGTATATCCCATACTTGCACGCAACCCACCCATCAATTGATGGACAATGGCAATCATACTGCCTTTGTACGGCACACGCCCCTCAATCCCCTCGGGAACGAGCTTATCTACATTCGAGGTATTTTCTTGAAAATAACGGTCAGATGAGCCTTGTTGTTGAGCCATAGCACCGAGTGATCCCATACCACGATAAGCTTTATAGGAACGACCTTGATATAACTCGACTTCGCCCGGCGCTTCTTCCGTTCCGGCAAACATACCCCCCACCATCACCGTATAAGCACCGGCCACAATGGCTTTGGCTAAATCACCTGAAAAACGAATACCACCATCCGCAATCAGCGGTATATTTTTTTCGCTCAGCGCTTTGGCTACATTAGCAATCCCGGTAATTTGCGGCACGCCAACCCCCGTCACAATACGTGTTGTACAAATGGAGCCTGGACCAATACCCACCTTGACGGCATCGGCGCCAGCATCAGCGAGAGCTTCCGCCGCCGCCGCCGTGGCGATATTACCGCCGATAACTTGCAGATCAGGATAATTGTCTTTCACCCACCGCACACGATCAATTACTCGCTGTGAGTGACCATGGGCGGTATCAATGATAATCACATCAATGCCGGCAGCCACTAAACTATCAACCCGATCATCCGTGCCTTCGCCAGTCCCAACTGCCGCCCCCACTCTGAGACGACCTTGCTCATCTTTACAGGCCAGCGGATAGTCCGTTGACTTTTGAATATCCTTGACGGTAATCAAACCTCGCAGCTGAAAACCCTCGTTAACAACAAGTACTTTTTCAATCCGATGTTTATGCAACAGCGCCAAGACTTCATCTTTCGCCGCCCCTTCCTGCACCGTCACTAACCGTTTACGTGGCGTCATAATCGTGGACACGGGGTTATCAAGTCGGGTTTCAAATCGAAAGTCGCGACGGGTCACAATGCCCTGCAGCAACCCCCCCTCAACAACGGGAACCCCAGAGATGTTATTGGCTCGTGTAATCTCTAATACATGCCGTACACTGGTTTTGGGGGAGACGGTAATGGGCTCTTTTATCACACCACTTTCAAACTTCTTAACCCGCCTAACCTCATCGGCTTGCTGTGCAACACTCATGTTTTTATGAATGATGCCAATACCGCCTTCCTGAGCCAAACTTATCGCTAAACGCGACTCAGTCACCGTATCCATGGCCGCAGCGACCAAAGGAATATTTAGCTCGATCTGTTTGGTTAAGCGCGTTTTTAGCGACACTTCTTTCGGTAAAACCTCAGAATGAGCAGGTAATAAAAGGATATCATCGAAGGTCAGCGCTTCTTGAACGATTCGCAGCATGAACAGTTCCGTCGTTAAAAAGCCTCAATTATAACGATTGACCTGGACGCGGTAAACTGAATAGTTTATATATTTGGTATAGACTTTTTCTGGCAATGAAATGGAGGTTATTCAATATCCAGATAATCATCCTCAATGACGTCCACCAAGGAGACAACATTATTATTGCTAGGAGGCTGTCCATATCGCCATCACTCCCCGTCTTCGCCAACGCTCACAGGACAAGTAAGCACACGCTTTGAGCGGATGAAGACGAGCCAAGGTAGACATCTCCCAAAAAGGTGTATACTGAATAGCAAACGGCGTCGGATGATAAAAACACTGACGAAACACAAAGTAAAATCAGTAATCTATTGAAAAAAAGTTATTCAGCGGGACAAACACATCCCAAACTAATCTGCCTCACCAATTGCAGTGTTTTGAAGGAGCATCCTATATGAAAAAAACAGCAACATTTACTTTCATTGTCACGGCGTTCTTTGGTTGTGCAAGCGCCCCCACCTCTGAAATGTCGAAAGTCACCGATCTGCCAACACTGCTCACACAAGCACAAGAAGCGATCACCAAAGCCGATTCCGTCGGTGGAGAATGGCGTGATACGCAAAAAATAATCAAGCAAGCCAAAGCCGAGGCAGAAAAAGGCCAAACGGAACAAGCCATGAAACTTGCTCGAAAAGCCCTCAAACAAGCCCAGCTAGGTTACCAGCAATCGATTTCTCAACAAAATGCAAAACCCTGGTTGTTCTAGCCGACATTGGGCAACCTATCACTTGATCATTGTTGGTGCTTTAAAAGCACCAACAATATAGACTCAGCGCCGACTTTGGGTGATAAACCCTATGGATCAACAACCAACGAATTAAAACTAACCATAAACTGCTCTATACATGGAGTACGTAAAGGAGAAACTGTTGTGGTATCAACAAACCAATACCGACATCCTGCCATATGTCAACCTTGGTTAACCAACCGCCTGTACATCATTGCGACGATTTTACTGTGGTCCCCACTGAGCTTACTCGCCACCACCTCATTACCGAGTGAAGCCCGCGTTCCCGGCGGTATTGCCATTATCCAATTAGGTGACAGCACGCACAACAAAGCACCGTCCGCCACGTATAAAAACCGAAAAATAATGGTCATCGAACGCAACGCACAGTGGGTCGCTATTGTTGGCATACCGCTCTCAGCCTCGACTAGCGTTCATTATATTACTGTCGAATATGGTAATAATCGTACAAAATTGAGCTTTAGCGTACAAGAAAAAGCCTACGCCACCCAACATCTAACGATTAAAAATAAACGCCAAGTCAACCCAAATTCAGACGACCTTAAACGCATCGTTAAAGAAAAAAAACAAATCAGGCGCGCTTTTAATGCTTGGAATCAATCACAAACGATTGTCACTCAATTTGTACCGCCGGTAGATGGAAAGATGAGCAGCAGTTTTGGCTTAAAACGATTTTTCAATAAGCAGCCACGCAAACCACACAGCGGCATGGATATTGCTGCCCCCCAAGGCACCATTATCCATGCCCCCGCCCCCGGCACGGTAATTGACACCGGCGATTTCTTTTTTAATGGCAAGACGGTATTCCTTGATCACGGCCAAGGCCTAGTGACAATGTATTGTCATATGGCGCGTATTTCTGTGACACCGGGACAAACCATCAAACTTCGCGATACGCTAGGTACTGTCGGTATGACAGGACGTGTCACTGGCCCACACTTACACTGGAGCGTTAGCTTAAATAACACACGCGTCGATCCGGCACTCTTTTTAACGTCAGCAAGCCAATAGCAAATCGTAGGATATTTGGAGAGGAATCCATCTAACCAACATTGAGCAGCCTATCATTTAATCTCACTTGATCCTTGATTTCACAGAAATTTTTCGGCAGCCGGCCATACAATTAAGTATGGCCTCCTTCAGAAAAACCCCGGTGAGATCAATTCTCATCGCGATATTCAAACACTAGGCGACCCAATGTCGGATCTAAGAACAGCCATAGAAAATTACCGCAAGCTTATCACAGACCATCCTCGATTAGCCGCCTGCTCTGCCAATATTTCATCAGGATCCACCACCACCGGATAGGTCACTTTTTCAAGCAAAGGCAAATCATTATGAGAATCGCTATAAAAATAGCTGCCATCGAGAGAATGCCCAGTGAATGCTAACCACTCATCTAAACGTTGAACCTTCCCCTCCTGAAAGCAAGGAATACCCACCACTCGTCCCGTATACCCTTCAGTCGTCAGCTCAGGTTCCGTGGCTAACAAATGAGGAATATTATATTTTGCCGCAATGGGTTCGGCAATGAAACGATTCGTCGCGGTAATGATCAATAAAACATGCCCCTCCGATCGATGTTTTTCAACGAGCTCACTGGCTTTAGGCAACAATATCTGACATATTTTTGACTCGATAAATTGCAAACGCCACACCTCTAATTGGACAACGGAGTACCTTGCAAGCGGACTTAAACTAAACTGTAAAAATTCATGGATATCCAAGCTACCATTTTTATATTCGTCATAAAATCGCTGATTTTGCTGCTCATACCAAACCACATCCACCGCATTTTGCTCAACCAGATATTGACCCCATAAATAATCACTATCACCATTTAGCAACGTATTATCTAAATCAAAAATTGCAACACTCACTCGCTATATTCCCCTTTAAATTGATGGCAGATGACAGCTCAGTAAATACTTGGTACGTCATTACATTTAGCCATGATCCAATGCAATCGTACTACCCCATGCTTGGGCTGGATATTTGTTAGCCTAACATACCCTTCAACCCGCCCCGCCCCCCCCCGTATCCATGAGGAAAAAAGGTTAAGCATTGTTCTCACCTCCGCTCGCCAAACCCCTTTATCGACTAATCTTATAGCAAGGGCGATCGTAAATCATTACGTTTCAACCCCATTAAAACTCATTATATACATAAGTATTTACGGAAAATTTGCGACAGACCGTGTACTTGTGGAACAATAAACGAAAGAAATGTTGGGTTAGCCATATTCTGAGAAAGATGAATTCATGGTTTCAATACCGCCACTCAGGCTGAGATAAGCAAACGCGGACACGAAAAATGAGCGGCTAAGGGTGTTTTTAAGTTCAATTATCAATGATTGGTTTTTTTCGTGATCGACTCAAACGGATACAGATTAAACGTAGGCATCATTCTGTGTAATCAAGATGATAAACTATTATGGGCGCGTCGGGTCGGCCAAGAGGCCTGGCAATTCCCGCAAGGCGGCATTAAAGAAAATGAAACGCCAAAACAGGCATTATTTCGTGAACTTAAAGAAGAAGTCGGCTTAAGCCCACATCATGTGAGTATCATTGGCTCAACACAACATTGGCTACATTATCAATTGCCCAAGCGCCTCATCCGATACAACTGCAAACCTCTTTGTATTGGGCAAAAACAGCGTTGGTTTATGCTACGATTAAATAAATCAGATGAATATATTCAGCTCAACTTATCGAATGCGCCTGAATTCGATTTCTGGCGTTGGGTGGATTATTGGCACCCATTAGGTGAAGTCGTCTCATTCAAAAGAAATGTATACCAACGTGCACTTTCTGAATTGGCACCGATTATTTTAGGCCAAAACTATATCATGAGCCGAAATACATACAAAATATAACCGACACCCCTGGGTTTCACGGATGATATTTGCGCAATAGACTTTGCGTTCTAAGTTCCGACATTGGGCAGTTTGACGCTTGAAAATCGCGAAGAAAATTGATTTCACAGGTTTTTTCTGAAGAAGGTATAGATACTACCCGACTCTTCTAAGTAAGCGAAAAATCCGCTTATTTATGTGAAGGAATGAGGCTGAAATTAAAGTACCTATATTGCGCCGGATTTTTGTTTGTCGTTTTCACGGTCCCGTGGGGCACCTAGTGAGCGAGGTAACCGACGGGCAAAAAGACCGGCTCGATGGGTATTTTAATCAATCCCTCATTCCTAAGTGCAGCTGCACCTCTCAATCAATGATATTATTTAAGCAATACTACATCTTTCAGGAAAACTTGTGCTAGAAACACTGCGCCGTATCATACAAGAAGTCAACACTGCAGAAAATTTCGAGCAAGTACTATCGCTGATGGTACGTCGTGTCAAGCAGGTGATGCATGCCGATGTCTGCTCTGTTTATTTAACTGCACCGGTGACCAAAGAAAATATTTTAGTCGCTACCGATGGATTAAACCCCAGCGCAATCGGCAATGTCCGATTAGCGGCTTCTGAAGGCTTAATCGGGCTTGTTAGCCAACGTACTGAACCCTTTAATATCCGCAACGCACACCGACACCCAAATTACAAATATATCCCAGAAACTGGCGAGGATTGTTACCATGGATTTTTAGGCGTACCTATCATCCATCACCGCAATGTATTTGGTGTTTTAGTCGTACAGCAACAAGAACACCGGCGCTTTGAAGAGGATGAAGTGACCCTGTTAGTCACCATGGCAGCGCAACTAGCAGGCGCCATTGCCCATGCAGAAGCCAGTGGCGGCATTGCAGAACTCAACGGAAAAAACATCAGTCATGACCGGCCATTTAGGGGTCTACCCGGCGCACCAGGCGTGGCGATTGGGCAAGCGGTTGTTATTTACCCGCCCGCCGACTTAGAAGCCGTTCCCAATCGCCACACTGACGATTTAGAAGGAGAAACTCAAGCGTTTCGCAATGCAATTTCAGCGACTGAACAAGAAATTTTAGCCATTAAAAAACGTGTCGCTCACTTGCCCGCTGAAGATTCGGCCATTTTTGATGCCTATTTATTAATGCTAAAAAGCGATAGCCTCATTCAAAAAACCATCAGTCGCATCCAGCAAGGCTTGTGGGCATCAGCCGCCCTGCGTGACACCGTTCAAGACCAGGTAAAAGTCTTCTCCCAAATGGAAGACAACTACTTGCGTGAACGTGCTCAAGATATTCGAGACCTGGGACGCCGCATTTTAATGCACTTGCAGTCTAAAACCCGAGGCCCTCGGACCTACCCTAAAAAAACCATACTCATCGGTGATGAACTCACCGCCTCGAATCTAATGGAAGTCCCCATTGAACAACTCACCGCCGTGGTATGCACCCACGGCTCCGGCTCTTCACATGTCGCCATATTGGCCCGCGCATTAGGTGTACCAACTATCATGGGCGCCGTTGATTTACCCACCAGCAGTCTAGACGGGTTGACCGTCGTGGTCGATGGCTATCAGGGATGCCTATACATCTCCCCATCTCACACAGTTAAAAAAGAATACACCCGCCTGATGAAAGAAGAGCAAGAACTTTCCGCAGGACTCGAAGCGTTGAAAGACCAGCCCGCTGAAACACCGGATAAAGTTAGAATTCCTTTGTATGTCAACACCGGCCTGCTTTCAGACACGACCTCGTCAATCAATAGTGGAGCCGAAGGGATAGGCTTATACCGTACTGAATTTCCCTTCATGATCCGAGACCAATTCCCTAGCGAACAAGAACAAACACAACTGTATCGACAGGTGCTACAATCCTTCTCACCTCGCCTGGTCACCTTACGTACCTTAGACATTGGAGGTGACAAAAACTTATCCTATTTTCCTATCAAAGAAGACAATCCCTTTCTCGGTTGGCGCGGTATTCGAATCAGTTTAGATCATCCGGATATTTTCCTTGTTCAACTGCGCGCTATGTTAAAGGCCAGCGAAGGGTTAATCAATCTGAATGTGCTACTACCCATGATATCCAGTGTCACAGAGATTAATGAATCACTCGTACTAATCCGTCGCGCTAGAAATGAACTCATTAATGAAGGGCATAAAGATATATGCATGCCTCGAATCGGCGCCATGATTGAAGTGCCTTCTGCCGTTTATCAAGCACCGCTTATTGCCAAGCGGGTTGATTTTATGTCAGTGGGTACCAACGACTTAGTCCAATACCTCTTAGCCGTGGATCGCAATAACCCAAACGTCGCCAGCTTATACGATTGCCTGCATCCGGCCGTTATCATGGCCGTGCAACATGTCATTGACAGTGGCTCGATTAATCACATTCCAGTCAGTATTTGTGGTGAAATGGCGGGGGATCCTGCCGCCGTCATTTTGCTGTTAGGCATGGGAATTAGCATGGGAAGTTTAAGTATGAATGTGGTCGCTCTGCCGCGTATTAAATGGGTTATTCGGAGTATTAGCTATGTACGCGCTCGTGATTTACTCGAACAAGCACACCGTATGGAAGACGCCAAATCCATTCGGGCCATGCTAAACAATGAGCTTGAAAAAGTCGGTTTAGGCGGCTTACTTCGACCTGGGAAATAGCCCCCACTGTCCATAGCATAATCAGCCAATATCAACTATATTGCTTTACCATCAACCATCAGGGCACTTGCATGGATATTCTCACACCGATAGAAGCTCGAATATTAGGCGCACTCATTGAAAAACAAATGACAACGCCCGATTATTACCCATTAACTTTAAATGCACTGACCAATGCATGCAACCAAAAAAGCAACCGTGATCCAGTCATGCATCTATCAGACACGGAAGTCCTCGACAATATACAATCATTAAGCGACAAGTTTTTAATCACTGAACGACAGCTTTCTGGCAGTCGCGTCAATAAATACTCGCATCGCTTATCAGACGACGCCATCGAAAAATACACCTTTTCCAAACAGGAACTGGCTATTTTATGTATTTTATTATTACGAGGTCCACAAACGATAAGGGAAATTCGCACCCGGACAACACGTTTATGTGAATTTGACAACCTATCTCAAGTAGAATCAACCTTAACTAAATTAGCTGAAAGAGAAGATGGACCTTATGTAATAGCGCTCGCCCGACAAGCTGGACGCCGAGAGGGACGTTTTGCACATTTATTTTTTGAACAATCCCATGACCAACAGCCAAACCAACAACATGACACGCCAAATCAAATCACCGCCACCATTGAAAACGATCGATTAACACAACTTGAACAGCGGATCGCAATACTGGAGGAAGAACTGACTTTCTTGAAAGAATATATTAATCAACAATAAATCTCTACTAAAAAAATGACGACCTTATTAGGTCATCATTTTTTAGAAAAGATTAAAATTTCAAGTCGTCTGACGTCGACGACGCATCAAACCCAAGCCACCTAAACCCATACCAAACAAGGCCAATACACCAGGCTCAGAGACAAATTGCTGTGTCGTGATCTGTAATTTAGCCTGAAAAGCGTTCTCTTGATTCTCTATTGTCGTTAAGCCAATACAACCTGCAGCACGCCCACCAGCAACACAAGCGCTGGTCTCAAGAACACTCAAACCTTCTAAAAAGAATTTGGCATTGTAATCATTGCCGAAATAGCTAAAATTCTGATTCAAACTATTATCGCTCACGTCAAAACCTGAGGTGGCCACATCGACAATCAAGATGTCATCACAAGGCATCGAACTTTCGCTCACATCACAGGGTATTGTATTCCGCGTTTCTACAAAATTAAAATTAAATACCAAGGCTGGCACCGGTGACGCCCCAGTCCCCGGGTCGGTACTATACGGTGGATCAGGTAACACTGGATCTAAAAACAACACACCAAATAGGGAAGCGGATGATAAAAAAGTGCCGGTAATAGGTCGATTACTATGAATGACCTGCACAGTACTTTGCGCGGCACCGTCGGTTGCTACCGACCCCGATAAACTGCCATTAGTGGCGGCCCCCACCGATAATGAACTTTGCCCCGATCCTGCTGGTGCTGGGACGCCCCAAGATAGGCGACTCGCCGCACTTGCAAAAGGTAAGCCTTGTATGCCTCCGGCAAAAAGCGGTAACTCATCGTTAGGTGTCGTTAAATAGGTGTTATCCCCGATACCGGTGACCCCGGCGGGTTCCCATGATGTAAAACCGGACTCCCAGGTAAAATCCCAGTCCGTTACAATGGGAGCCGCAGAGGCTGAAAAACTCGCCCCCCCCACCAAGCTTACAACGACTGCGACAACAATTTTGGATACTTTATTTGACATTATATTTGTTCCCCATATATTTAAACATTCTTTTTTCCATCCTCGATAAGGATGCCGAAAATATTATACAGGCAACAACCCCGCAAAAAAACTATTCATTGATATTGTATATTGTATTTTTAATTTATTGTCTTACCGTAAGTTTAAACTGATTTCAGGAAAAATCATTAAAAAATACCCCTTTCTCTTCTTTTCTCCAGGTAGCGTAGATTAAGCGTAGCGAATCCACGTCAGCAATGAGCGGTGTCATCATGTGCCAGTGTGGTATTGAATGATGACAAGGCCAAGGGTAAATTCATTGGTTTTCGACGCTTGTTCCTCGTGGATTCGCTACGCTTAATCCACGCTACCCATCTATTTTTCTCTGAAATCAATTTAAACTTACGTCTTACTAAGTGAAGCAAAACCATCATAGAGTCAACGATAAAGTAAAATTGTCATTGCTTGAGCGCGCAATAACTTACTCATTGCTGATTTTTCGGCAATGGTTGCTTAACCTCCGCCCACCATTGAGTAATATGACAATCTTCACATTGGTCACGAATCCCCACTTGCCCATGATTTAACGGCGCCTTATGACAGACCACACATACGCCTAGCACTTGCTGGTGATCGACGGTAAACACCGGTGTCCAACGTGACGTCATGTGACATTGAGTACAATTGTCAGATGTTGGTTGATGCCCTCGTATTTTTCCTGACGCTAAATTCCCATTGTGACAATCAACACATTTCCCTCTCACCTCATTATGATCGACAATCACATTGGGCTGCCAAACTCGTGTTGCATGGCATGCCTTACAACTCGTTGAGGTTGGCAGATGAGTCTCCGGCTGGCCTGTTGCTAATGTACCATTATGACACTCAACACAAGCGCTTTGATTGGTGATTTCATCATGATCCATCACCACCACCGGTACCCACTCTTTGGTGGCATGACACGCACCACATAACTCACTACTCGCCACGTGATTATCTGACCGACCGGTTGCCGTTTCCCCATCATGACATAAAATGCAATCACCAAGCACTTCGGTATGGGCCACTTTAAACGTGGGTAACCAGACATTAGTCACATGGCACGCACCACATTGATCGCTGGTCGCAATATGATTTTCACCGGGCGTGGTAAGCGAAGGCAATAACTCGGGTGGTGTTACGTGACAAGACTGACACTCGCCAGTCACTTCCCGGTGTTCCATAGATAACAACGGCAACCAGCTCACAATGCGATGACAAGCTTCACACATGGCCGTAGTCTCTAAGTGAAAGCGTTTGGGTCCATCCAACTTACCCAGCGCTTGAGCACCATCATGACACGCATCACATTGACCTGTGACACCCGCATGCGCTTGGATTCGAATAATTGTCATCCAGTTCACCACTGAATGACACTCATCACAAATATTACTAGACTCAGGATGTTGTGCGCTTTTGCCTTGAGCCAGCTTTCCATCATGACAACTGATGCAATCCCCTTGCGTTTCACTATGGTTCACCGTTGCCACCGGCTTAAAACGATACTTCATATGACATTGGTTACATTTCGCTGAACTTCGTATGTGAAGTAACGGTTTTCCTTTAGCCAAATTATTGTCATGACAAATGGAACATCCTCGAAATGCATCCGTATGCTCTAAATGCAATGCAGGTATCCATTGATCGGAGGAATGACAAGCACTGCATAAATCGGAGGAAGGCACATGACTTAATGGTTTGCCATTGCTCGCATCAACATGGCACTGATTACATCCACTGATCAACCCTTGATGATCAAATAAGGGGGGCCGCGGTTCAATGTTCGCCGGTATCCATGCATCAACGAAATGGCAATCCTTGCAATCATTTTCAGTTGGCCGATGATTGGCTGACTTAGCCGTGGCAATTCCCTTTGCGACATGACAGTTATCACATATTTCTGGCACGGTTAAATGGACTGGTACCCCTTTAACCGGTTTCCAGTTTTCAGGCCTATGGCATACACCACAGTCATCACGCAGCGTCAAATGTCCTTCATTCATACCGGGGGCAGACCGCCCATCATGGCAATCTACACAGGGTCGATCCGGGTTTTTATGATAGGTGATTAATACCGTATCGGGATGGCTCACCCCTAAGCTATCCCGCACCACCAACTGAAGTACATAACCACCCAACACATTAATGTCAATTGTTGGCGTGGCTGAGCGATCATCATCGAGCTTGACAAAAGCGCCAACGGGTACCTTTAAAAATTTCCATTGGTACGTGAGACTCTCACCATCAGGATCAAAGGACTGGCTGCCATCTAAACGTACCTGCCGACCTTTAAAAAGGGCAATATCGTTCCCGGCTTCTGCCACGGGCGGCAAGCCAATCGTACCAATATCAATCATCAACTTTGCAGGCTCACTATTTTGAAACCCATCATTAACCAACAAATGCACAATATATTGACCCGGCGTATCCGCAATGAACTGAGCCTGTATCAAGGTGTTATTCACAATGACCGCTTGACTGGTGGGTGGCTTTGAAGATAACAACCATTCGTACGTCAGTGGCTCACCATCGAGATCGCTGGATAGACTCGCATCAAGCTGCACCACCTCACCCACATCAGAACTCGTAAAATTAGCCACCGCCATTGGCAACGCATTTTGCACGATAATCGTCACATGATCCGCCTCGCTATAAGAGAGCCCATCAAAAACCACCAATTGCATAATATAACGCCCAACCTTGTCAGCGATAAAAAAAGGAACCGCACCGACGGGTTCAGATAATAAGGTATTACTGCCTTTAGGTTTATCCACGATGGTCCAATTAAAGCGAAGAATCGGCGTTTCTATATCAGAAGAGGCTGTCCCATCTAGATTCACTTGACTCCCCGGCGCGACCGTTTGATCTTCTCCGGCTTCAGCAATCGGTAACTGGTTTTCTGCCGACTCGTGCTGGCAACCCAAACTCATCAAAAAACTAGCCATGATGAGCCAAATAAAGCCAACACGCAGCAAGGACTTAAAACGACGTTGGCCCATACTTAAACTCCCACCTAAAATTATTCAATCATTTTTTTAGTTATGGCCGGAATCAGGCAAACTAGCACTTGAAATTCACAAAGCACTTTGATACCCCTGAGATCAGAAATCAACAAAAAATTTCCGGAAAATTACTCTCACCCTAGCTTCCTATGCCTCAGGAATATAGCTCATCACCATAAATTGTATTTAACGCCATCAACCCAACCATTTCCTTTCCCTTCTGGGAAAATCATTAACTTTAATTTTTAGGTAACGGGTTTAATGCGTCTTGCCAAGAGATCACGCTGTGACAATCACTGCATTTATCAATCACATTTATCGCGCTATGATTGGCGGGGATATGCGGTTGATGACACGACACACAGGTGCCTAAAACCTCGTTATGATCAACCGTCTCAGGCGATAAAAAACGGGAGGTATCATGACAAGTTTGACACTGTTTGCTGGTATTGATATGCGACGTCGGTTGTATATGGCAATCTGCGCATGCCCCTAACACTTCCAAATGATCGACATTGTTCACCGGAAACCATTGTTGTGAGGTATGACAGGCCGCACATCGATCATTGGCGCGAATATGATCGCTAGGCTTACCTTCGGCTGCGTCCCCATTATGACAACTTTCGCAATTTCCGCGCACGCTTAAATGATCAACTTTAATCAATGGCAACCAGCTATTGGTTGCATGACAGGCAGAACAGTTATTGGTGGTCGGTAAATGGCCTTGTTTTTTTGCAATGGCCCGCGTACCGTTATGACAACGCACGCAGTTACTATTGATCAATTTACTGTGATCGACCAGGTTAAGCCGATCACTCCAGCTAATCGTTGTATGACAAGCATCACACTTATTAGAAGTCTCTGGATGATTCAGTGATTTTCCCTGAGCTTTTTCACCATCATGGCAATCAACGCATTCACCTATCACAAAATCATGATTGACACGAAGCACCGGTTTCCAACCGGACGGATGATGACATTGCACACAATCGTCACTGGTTGGCAAGTGAGTGTCGAGTTTGCCATTATTATTTTCCACATTGTGGCACAAGATGCATTCATCAAAAATAATGGTATGCTCTAAATGAACGGCGGGCAACCAAGACGATGTCCGATGACACGCCGAACAACGATTTGATGAAGGGCTATGAATCTCTGATTTACCTCTCTCGATGAGACCACTGTGACATGAAAAACATCCGCCTAAAATAAACTCATGACTAAATACTGGACGCGTTGGGGGCTCTATTATCGGTAACCAAGCCTCTAAACGATGACACCAATCACAATCAAGCTCAGTCACCACATGATTGTCCTGTTTACCAGCGGCGGAGCTGCCATCGTGACAATTTTTACATACGCCTGGCGACGCCATATGCACAAAACCATCCACTGGATTCCAACGATCTGCATTATGACAGAAATCACAATCATCATAGGTCGTCACATGCGTTAGCGATTTTCCTGAGGCATTTTCACTATCATGACAATCTTGACATAAAGGCCCCGTAGGATGATAAGCAACAATCACGGTATCGGGATGGCTATCACTACTGCCATCATTCACCACTAAACGGGCGACATAAGCCGCTTTGACGTCTAATACAAAAGTAGGCTTGTCAATCACGTCATCATCTAAAAAAATTTCACTGCTGAGCGGTTTAAAGAGTAAATCCCAGCGATAACTCAACGGCGAGCCATCCGGGTCGTAAGATTGCGTGCCATCAAGCTGAGTAACACCCACAGTAAACAAGGCTTGATCTTTGCCGGCTTCAGCAATGGGTGGTTTAGTATTTCCTGCTGAAAAGGCGATGATGGCGGGATCACTATAATGCAATCCGTCATTCACCACTAAGTGGACCACATAATCCCCTTCTTTGTCAGGCGTCACAGTAACCGATGATGCTGTCGGATCATCAATTTCACTCAGGCTATTGGGTGGTGTGGAAATAAGAGACCAGTCATATTCTAACGGATCCTGATCCTCATCAAAGGATAAACTGCCATCGAGTTGCGCGATCACACCCGGTGCACCACCGCCTGAAACCAGCTCAGCCAATGCCATCGGTGGACTATTTAACGTCACCACATGAACTTCATCCGGGCTACTCAGTGCATCACCATCGAAAACCTGCAAACGAATAATGTAGGTGCCAGGAGTGTCGGCAATAAACATGGGTGCGACATTCGTTGGATCAGATAAGATCGTTAGGCTATTCGATGGCTTTTCGATTAATTCCCATTCAAAACGAATAATACGCCCATCTTCGTCAACAGATCCCATGCCATTTAAATAGACATCATCACCCACGGCAACCGCTTGATCAACGCCCGCATCTGCCACGGGAACCTGATTAGTCGATTTGAGTCGATCACAGCCTCCGAGCAAAATTAGGCTCAATACGAAAGTACTCACTATAAATATCGTTGTCTGCCTCATGCCACACCCTCGTCCCCATCAAGATCGTGACTTAATTCAAATAACTCGCTAAGCCGCACGCAGATCATGGAAAATGGCAAACTGAATCGGTCAATTTAGTTTGCCATACGCGATATTCATTTTTGACCGCAACCATCATGTATGCTGCAGACTTTAACAAACGAACTGTTCTAACATATATAACACACGCGTCAATCTTTCTGAGCGACATTTTATACCCAAGGCATCTAACCCCAACTAGCCATTTATTTTATATGGATTCATCTTCGCTCAGCAATGCACAAGTGTGACACGCTTATAGAATAATCCACATGAAATCAAACCTTTTCGCCATTTTGACATACCCTGATACGGAATATAGGTTAAAATCGGCATGGGGCAAACCTACCAGTTGACGGTCTACTCCAATTGATCACTGCGTTCCATTAACCCGTGGACCCACCGCTCGCTTACTCATTCAACCCTCCAAATAAAACATTGGAACAACACATAAATGACAGTGAATCCCAGGGAGTCAGCACATGATTCAAAAATAAAAATGCAGGAGATATCACGAATACGTGGTTATTTTTTTTGGCTCAATATGGATTCCGGGGTCTTATTTGACGACTTGAGTCAACGAGCTCATTTGAACAATATTTTACGGCTCTAGCACACAATTAGGCTTATTTATTGCGTTTTTTAACCGAATTAGCCGTTTCAGCCTGCCATTTTTCCACAACCCTAGAATCTATCATTGAGCCTTACTTTATTATTACGTATGGTTAAAGTCTATTATTCGACCTTAAATGTCGGCAAATAGTTTTATTTTTAAGGATTGATTGATGTCACCCACTCAGTCAAATTAAGCACATTGTTATTTTTGGTCAATTTTGAATATATTATGACGAATCAAATAAGCAAAGAAAAGCAAAAAATAACAATCCTTCACAATAACGCTAGAAAAGCTATCGCTATCAAGAATACATGTTTTTAAGATAATAATTTTTGTTTGACAGCACGTGGCTAAGGAAAATATAGCTTTTCATCAATGAGCTTTAAAAGGATTTGCAGAATAATCTCTCAAGCAATTAGCTTACAAAATAACCATCCGTTGCCTCTCCAACTTAGTCGTCGTTGTGCTTACTTATTATACATGTTAATTCGCTCCTAAAAAATTTTCGGGCCGTTTTATGCAAAATATCTTTGATAATTTTATCAATATTATTTACATTACTTTATAAGGTTATATTCAACAGTTAAAATGAAGCGCTGTCGCCGACATGTCAACATTCTGTCGTCATGATACATTCGACCAAAGCAATGAATGGACTTTCCCATGGATATTGAACAGAAAATATGGCGTTTACCTAACGGTTGGCAAGATGACCAACCTAGCACGATTGGTCAGATCGCTGATCTCGTTTTGCTATTTGGATCGCGTGAGATATTGCAGGACCCTACATTGCTCAATGATATTGCGAAACGTTATCCAAATGCCATTATCACGGGTTGTTCAACCGCCGGTGAAATCTGTGGAACCTTGGTCACCGACCACTCCATCGTATTAACAGCGCTGGCCTTCAAGAGGACTCAGCTACGCGGCCACATGGTCAAAATCGATGCAATGGAGAATAGCTATGCCGCCGGAAAACATCTCGCCGAATCGATCCCTCATGAACAGCTTAACTATGTTTTTGTTTTATCCGATGGCTTAAGCGTCAATGGCAGCGAACTTGTCAAAGGTGTCACTGAACATCTACCTTGTCAGGTAACCGTCACCGGCGGTCTATCGGGTGATAGTGAACATTTTACCAAAACATTAGTCATCTGGAACAATCAAGCGACATCAGATACCATTATTATCATCGGGTTTTATGGTACGTCGTTACAAGTGGGCTATGGCTCCTTAGGTGGCTGGGATCCTTTCGGTCCCGAACGCTTAATCACCAAATCAAGCGGTAATATCCTTTATGAAATGGATGGTAAATCCGCCCTTGAGCTCTATAAACTTTATCTCGGAGAACACGCCAACGATTTACCCGCTGCCGGCTTGTTATTTCCTTTAAGCCTAAGAACGCCCAATTGCATTAATGGCGTGGTACGCACCATATTATCCGTAGACGAAACCCAACAAACATTAACCTTTGCCGGCGACGTTCCCGAAGGCAGTTACGCTCGTCTCATGAAGGCGAATATCAACCGGCTCATTGACGGTGCCGTTGGCGCCGCCAAAACGAGCTTAAAAAACTTTGATGATAACAACAACACACTCGCGATATTAATTAGCTGTGTCGGACGCCGCATGGTACTCAAGCAGCGTGTTGAAGAAGAAGTCGAAGGAGTCCGAGATATTCTTGGCCAACGCGTTATTCTCACCGGATTTTATTCCTATGGTGAAATATCTCCTTTAACTCCCAAAGCAAAGTGCGAATTACATAACCAAACCATGACCATCACGGTAATTGCAGAAAAATAAAAAATATGAATGAATTACACAGTTTATTAAGACGCCAGCTAAAACGACTGGGAACCCAGCCAGAATCCTGGCAAAAATTTATCGAGACTATCAACACCGCCTATCACGAATTTGATGCCGACCGCGCCATGTTGGAACGATCACTCGAACTGAGTTCTTGTGAGCTGCTACAAGCCAATTCTGACATGCGTGCCATTTTTGAAGCATTGCCTGATTTGTTTTTTAGAATTTCCTTTGACGGAATTATTCTCGATTATAAATCCGGAAGCGAAACCAATCTGTTTTTATCGCCAGCGGATCTACTGGGTAAATCCATCGAAGATATTCCCATCAAGATTGTTGGACAGCGTTTTTCAGAAGCATTAGCGCTCGCTAAAAAGCATCTTCGGAAAATTGATATCGAGTACTCATTGACACTCAATACTGAAAAAAAATTTCACGAAGCTCGCTTATTGCCCTTACTGAAAAACCAGTTCATCATTATTGTTCGCGATATCACCACACGCAAACTGGCCCAGAAAAAACTTCAGCAACGTGATAATCGTTTGCGAAAACAGAACAAAATACTCGTTGATATCACAAAAAACACCGCCTTAATCAAAGGCACCCTGAAGTCTGACTTCGAAAAAATCACTGAATCATCGGTCCAAGCACTCAACGTAGAACGTGTCAGCATCTGGCTGTTTAATGAAAATTGCAGCATGATGACCTGCGTTGATTTATACGATATAAAATCTAAAACTCATATCATGGGTGCTACGCTTACCGCGAATCAACATCCGTGTTTTTTCCAATCGCTCGAAAAAAAACGCACGCTCGCCATTAGCGACCTTAAAAACGACCCTAGCACGCAAGATATTTGGCAATACTTTGCCCCACAAAAAATCACCTCACTGTTAATCGCGCCGGTACGTGGCGATGGTCGCACTATCGGTGCAGTATGCCATGAACATTTAGGTTTTCCCCGAACATGGAGCCTGGAAGAACAAAGCTTCGCCGGTTCCATTGCCGACTTGGTTTCTTTGGTGTTTGAAAATCGTGAACGACAACGGGCTCGAAAAGCGTTATCGGAAAGTGAAAATAAATTTCGTACCTTGGCTGAAACCACCGATAGTGCGATTTTTGTTTTTAGGGAATACTTCCTGTATGTCAATCCCGCCATGATACAACTCACCCGATATCCAGAAAATATCTTATTGCAAAAAAAAATAACCGATATTATTCATCCGGATTTTAAAGCGCAATTTGCTGAACTTATTCGTCTCCGGCTCAACAACATACAGGAAACGGTACGTAACGAAATTAAAATCATCACCGCCGAAGGCGAAGAACGGTGGCTATTTATTTCATCAGGAACCATCAGCTTCGAGGCTCAGCCCGCCGGTCTAGCCACCGCCTTCGACATCACCGAGCGTAAAGCCATGGAGGAACAATTACGCTACCAAGCCTTTCACGACAAACTCACCGGCTTGCCCAATCGAGCACTCTTTATTGATCGGCTAGAACATGTGATCACACGTTACAAAGCGCATAGTAACAGTTTTTTCGCCGTATTATTTCTAGACCTTGACCGATTTAAAGTATTAAACGATAGCCTAGGCCATCTCATCGGAGACCAATTACTCATTGAAATCGCCCAACGCCTTCGCAATGCACTACCTCCTCAAGACACCATTGCTCGGCTCGGCGGTGATGAATTTACTGTTTTATTAGAGGATATTACGGATATCCAAGCCGCAACACAGATTGCCCAAACAATACAAAAAATCATTGGTCAACCGCTGATTGTCCGAGGGCATGAAGTGTTTACCACCGTGAGCATCGGCATTGCATTTAGTCAACCGCATTACCAGCAACCCGACCAAGTATTACGCGATGCCGATATTGCCATGTATCGAGCAAAAAGTAACGGTAAAGCCCGCTACGAAATATTTAGCACCAGCATGCACGTACGCGCCTCAAAGCTTTTAACACTCGAAATGGATTTACGTAAAGCCATTGATAATGAAGAATTTCAATTATACTACCAACCCATCATTAACTTGGCGACCAATTGTTTGTACGGATTTGAAGCGTTAATTCGTTGGCATCACCCACAACGCGGCATTATACCTCCTCACGAATTTGTACCATTAGCAGAAGAAACGGGCATGATCATACCGATAGGTAATTGGGTCTTAAAAGAAGCTTGCCAGCTATTACAACAATGGCAAAATTCCAATTCCACTTTTTCTCAATTAAAAATCAGCGTCAATGTATCGAGCAAACAAATTACTCAATCCGATCTTGTCCATATTATTAGCAAAACCGTGCATACCACAGGCATTGATGCCAGCTATTTAAAGCTTGAGATCACAGAAAGCATGATGATGGACAACCTAGGCATCATGAATTCAGTACTGAATCAGCTCCGACGCTATAATATACAATTTTCTATTGATGATTTTGGCACCGGCTACTCCTCACTCAGCTGCCTGCACCAATTCCCCATTGATACCCTAAAAATCGATCGTTCCTTTATCCAAAAGATTGGCGAACAGGGGGAAAATGCAGAAATTGTTGCCACTATTATTGCCTTAGCACAAAATTTAAAGTTAAATATCATCGCCGAAGGCATTGAGAGCACCAGCCAGCTAAACCACTTAAAAGCACTTGGTTGCCAGCTCGGCCAAGGGTATTTTTTTGCGACCCCAATGATGGCAAAACATCTGCCATCATTCTCCTCCAATCCAGCCAATTCCTCGAAGAGCAGCCAACTATATTCTGAACACGAGCCACTCGATCCACAGTTTAATCCAAGCATTCCATAAAGGATCTGGTAAATTTACCACATGAAGAAAGAAGAACGTTCAAAAATAATTTTATGCTATTTTTTTCACAATAAAGATCATTAAAAAATAGGCTCAATATGGATTCCAGGGTCTTAACTGACCAATCGCTGAACAAGCGAATTGAACAACGATTTACCGCGTTGACGGACATTATGCACATATTCGAAAAAGCCAAGAGACAGGGGCCGTTTTTCTTGTGAAATCCCTCAATACGGCCTGAGCCAAGAACGTAGTAATGACCAAAAGCCTTCCATGGTATTGACAGGCACTTCATGAAAACCATCGCCATCTTCATCCCGTGCATATTCACCGAGACGATGGTTAACCGGTTTATGCTCGTACCCCCACTCGGTGAGTCGGTGATAGATGTTATATTCACCCGTGGACTCAGGCCAGAAGTCTGGATAAAGTATTGGAAAATCTAAAAGAAAACAACCATTTCAATCTTCCTGAGGGTCGTGAGCTATCTATTTG
>VAPL010697532.1_pt1 | contig 29623 bp, 29 predicted proteins | sample 3395061 | NCBI WGS metagenome assembly VAPL01 (sample SAMN08290444, study PRJNA428436) | hydrothermal vent metagenome | isolation source: Deep-sea hydrothermal vent chimney 2 | place: Pacific Ocean: Juan De Fuca Ridge | depth 2182 m m | reverse complement strand
TATCTGTTTTAAGCGACTATCTTTGCCTGCACTATTATTATGTGCGTGCATTTTTTGCGTCACCCAGTCAGCAGCCAGAAAGCGTGATATCAAAAATGAAATCATGGCGCCAATGGTAGCAGCGCTAAGGTTAATAAAGGTGCCGAGAACAGGGCCGAATAAAGCGCCGCCGAGCAGAGTTAACACTGAGCCGGGTAGAAAAAATACAGTGCCGATAATATAAATTAACATAAAAAATAACGGCGCGGCGTTACCGGCATTTTCTATCCACTGCTGTAGTGCGCCGGGATCGAGTTGATCACGATACATAATGCCCAATACAATGCCCGCTACCAGTATAGCGAGTAGATTGTAGCGGATTAATTTTGATTTCATGTTGTGTCCTGTTGAAATGTTTTTAGTAAACGAGAAAGTCTTGTTGCTCTCAATAAACTAAAAGGCGAATAATTTATATTCGCCTGATAAAATATAGGCCAAAAAACAAGCCTGAATAAATAGGCCGGAAATACATGGTGGAAATACAGACAGGGAATATTAACGGTTAATACTCAACCCCGGCGCATGAGCTATTCTTTGTTCACTGCTTTCCATTCGCGCCGGTTAATCACATAACCACTAATCCTGCCAATAAATGGCATCAGTAGCATACCGCTAATCCAGTTGGTTTGTTTAATATCGGTAAAGTTGTGAATGCCAATTTGCATGCCCAGCTGTCCACCGCGGGGTTGCTCACGGTAGGTACCGAACAGACGATCCCAGCAGCTTAAATTAAAGCCAAAATTACTGTTGGTTTCATCGTCTTCCACCGAGTGATGTATGCGGTGCATATCCGGGGTGACAACAAAAAAACGCAGCACTTTATCAACTGTGGCGGGCAGGCCGATATTGCCGTGGTTAAACATTGCCATGGCGTTTAATGTAACTTCAAATATAATCACCGCGACTACCGGCGGCCCGAGCACCACAATTGTGGCGAGTTTTATCAGCATGGAGAGAATAATTTCAAGCGGGTGAAAACGCGCACCGGTAGTGACGTCGTAATCCAGGTCCGCATGGTGTACCCGATGCAGGCGCCATAAAGCAGGCACCGCATGCACTAAAACATGTTGCAGATAAATAATAAAGTCCATCGCTATAACCGAAATGGCAATGGCTAATAGCGGGTGAATTGAATAATAGTTGAGTATGCCCCAGCCATGTTGATGGGCAAATGTCGCCATGCCGACCGCGGCCAGTGGAAATATCAGGCGCAGTAACAAGCTATTGAAAAATACCAGCCCCAGATTGTTGCTCCATCGCAATAGTTTGGAGACGGTGGGAGCACGGCGCGGTGCCAGGATTTCCCACAGACCAATCACAGCAAGCATGCCAATGAAAAAACTCAGACGAATAGTGGTTTCGTTCTGGGAGATGAACTCTAATAATGGATAGCTGGTATCAGGCATAATAAATGGCTCTTAACGTTATATTGTGACTTATGGCTTGCCGGGTATTGGAATAGTAGACTATAATTCCAATATCGAGAAACTATTCAATTGATTAATTGAATAGTAGTATTATCTGAACAGCTTAATGAGTCAAGCGACGATTTATCTTTCTTGATAAACGGGTCATTCTAAAAGCCATATGATGTTGGAGAGGATTATGTTCAAACAGGATTTGTTTGCCCAGTTCGCCCGCGTGGGCAAGGCGTTGAGCAATGGTAACCGGCTAGAATTACTGGAATTTCTGGCGCAGGCAGAGCGTAGCGTGGATGAGCTGGCAAAAGTCTCCGGGCTGAGTGTGGCGAATACGTCACAACATTTGCAGCAGCTACGGCAGGTGGGGTTGGTAACTAGCTCGAAGCAGGGATTAAAAGTGTTTTACCGTATTAGTGGTGATGATGTAGTCGACCTGCTGAATTTATTGCGGCAGGTCGGCGAGCGACACCTGGCGGATGTCAATCAGCTGGTGGATACTTACCTGACGGTAAAAGATGAGTTGGAGCCGGTTCCCCGGGATGAGTTAATGCAGCGGGTCAATCAGGGGCTGGTCACGGTCATCGATGTGCGGCCGCCTGAGGAATTCGCCGCGGGACATGTGCCGGGGGCGATTAATATTCCACCGGATGAGCTGGAAAAGCATCTGCAGCAACTGGATCCGGCGCAGGAGGTGGTTGCATACTGTCGCGGCCCGCATTGCATTCTATCTTTTGTTGCGGTGGAGAAACTGCGTATGAAAGGAGTCAAAGCGAGTCGTATGGAAGATGGGTTTCCCGAGTGGAAAAGTGCCGGTTATCCGGTTGAAGAGTCTGCCTGAGCTTATAGTCTGAGCGTTCTGCCGGAAACATTATCAAAATCACGATAAATGCTTATTTTTTGCCTATAATTAGAGCGCAGGGAACTTAATGGTTTTTAACAGCAAATGATGGAGAAGATATGAATCTGGTTTTTGTTTATAACGCGGACAGTGGTGTTTTTAATACGCTTTCAGATATTGCCCATAAATTGTTATCACCGGATACATATGAGTGTAATCTGTGTAACTTGACACATGGTTACTTTCAGGCACGTGAAGAGTGGACGACCTTTCTTAATGATCTTGATGCGGATATTGAATTTTTACACCGTGATGAATTTGTAAAAAAACACGGAGCCATAGTCGACAATGTTGAATACCCGGCAATCTTTGTAAAAGATGAGGGTGAGCTTAAACTCTGGATTGATAAAGATGTGATTAATAATATGTCATCGACAGATGATTTAATGGAAATGATACGCGCAGCGTTATTAAGAAAGCAAGCCGGAGAAGATAGTGCAGATGTTTTTCTGAGTTTACCGATTTAATTAAACCGGTAAGTATGGCTGTTAAAATGACGTTGGTAACTTACGATTTTGCGACACAGTTAATTAAAGGTATCGCAAACAAATAAAATTAAAATGAATAATATTCGTCCCTTCAAAAATGCCATTCCTATGATTGGCAAAAAAACCTATGTTGATCCGGCCGCCTGCATTATTGGTGATGTGGTGATTGGTGATAATTGTTCTGTCTGGCCGATGGTCGCCATTCGGGGTGATGTCAATTATATTCGTATTGGCGATCAAACTAATATTCAGGATGGCAGTGTCTTGCATGTAACCCATCAGGGGCCGCTGAGTCCGCAGGGCAGTGCATTAGTTATTGGAAATAATGTAACCGTCGGACATAATGTAGTGCTGCATGCCTGCACCATTGAGGACGAGTGTTTAATCGGCATGGGTTCGGTAGTGCTTGATGGCGCAATCATCAGAAAAGGAGCAATGGTGGGTGCGGGTAGTGTTGTTTCGCCGGGCAAAGATTTGCAGGGTGGCTATTTGTACCTAGGTACACCGGCACGTCAGGCGCGTGAATTAAAGCCGCAAGAAAAAGAGTTTTTAGTTTATTCGGCACAACATTACGTAAAACTAAAAGATGATTATCTTTAAAATAATAATTTGCAAAGGTATTTAAAATGTATAAATTTTTTCAATTCCTATTAATCGCATGCACGTTTATAATCTCACTGTCGGCTCAGTCAGCAGGTATTTCACGCAGTGCTTTTACCACTGAAATAGTTGATAAAGAACCGCTAACAGAGTTGGAAAAAATTTCTGTTGATATTACAAGAGTGTATTTTTTCACTGAAATTACCGGCTTAAACGGCCACACTATTACTCATCGCTGGGAGTATAATGGCGAGGTGATGGCAGAGGTGTCGTTTCAGGTGAATGCAAATCGCTGGCGTACCTGGTCGAGTAAAAATTTACTTTCAAGCTGGACCGGAAAATGGCAGGTGTCTGTTTTGGATGAAGGCGGCAATGTAATAGATCAAAGCGAATTTGAATATGTTGTGCCGACAGCAGAGTTAACACCGCAGGCACAGGACGTGCGCAGTGAAAAGAATTCGGAGCCTACTGCTCCAGAATAAACCGCAGCCGATTCGGCGCAATAATTTAATAAGAGATTGATTGAATGAGTGAAGAAAAAACCTTAATGGATTTTGTCTCAAATGCAAAATCACAGATAACCGAAATTGAAGTATCAGAAGTTGTAGCTTTACTGGATGATGGCTATCAGGTGCTGGATGTGCGTGAACCTGCAGAATTTTCAGCGGGTACAATTGATGGTGCTATGAATTTACCCCGCGGTGTTTTAGAAGCGGCGAGTGATCACCAGTACCCTGGAAAAAGTGCAGCAATGCAGGATAGAGATAAAAAATGGTTGCTGTTGTGTGCCACCTCAGGCCGTTCGGCGATGGCGGCGCTAGTTATGCAGCAGATGGGTTTTAAACATGTTAAAAATATCAATGGTGGCATTGCAGCCTGGAAATCAGCAGAAATGCAGGTTGTGATTCCATAGTTCATAACGGTGTACCGTTAGCTTAAAAGTGTCGTCATTACGGTGGCGGCACATTCGTATATATCAATGAAGCTTAAACAAACTAGCCATCGCGGCACGTATCCGGCCGGAATTTAGTGACGTTGATAAAATAAAGTCGTTTAATATAAAACCGTCATAATTCATCATTATTCAGCTCGATACCATCATAATCCCGTCAGCAGAAAAACATATCAGTTAATCATAATCATTCTCAAGTTAACAATAAATTGTTGTTAACACTTATCTATAACCATGAGGAACGTATTATGAAAACGTCAAATAAAATTATCACACCTTTAGCTATCGCAGTGACATTGCCGTTATTAATTCTTGGCGGATGCGCGGGACATGAGACCGTTAAACTGTCTGCTAACAGTAATGTGAATGAGAGTGAAGCAGTTGAGTCGCTTGAAGTGGTTGATGGTTCGCAAATGCAAACTGGTATTGTGGTTGATTTTATTCCGGAGCAGGAAATTAACGAGCTGGCACAATCAGCGGATATTGAAAATCAGCCAGCTGATCAACAGATCACGGAGGGGCAGCAAACTATAGACACTCAGCTGGCAGAAAAGCACAAAACGCCTAAGCCGTCTGAAAGCCTTATTGGCTTCGCATTTGATGAAGCTAACATCAGTGCGGAATACGGTGAAATGCTGTGGCAGCATGCGCAATATTTAAAAGAGAATAAAAGCCTGATATTAACTGTCAGTGGACACACGGATAATTCTGGTGCCCGCGTTTATAACGAAATGTTGAGTAAAAAACGCGCGCAACAGGTTGCCAATATCCTGATTGATTTTGGTGTGCCGCAAGACCGTATTAAAATTTCCGGCAATGCCAGTGACCAGCCATTGATTGGGGCAATTAATCATCGCGAACATCGCCGGGTTGAACTGGATTATGAAGACCAGCAATTAGTCAGTAACTAAGAGGAGGTAGTGTAGACGGGGCTCATTAATTCGGGTTGGGTTAATGAGCCTTTTGCAGTTTAAAAATTAGAAAATGTAACTATTTATGCTAAATTATCATCAGGTATTTATGAGCGGAAATAAGATGAATAAACTTCTCGATATAATGGCGGCATTACGCAACCCTCAAAGCGGTTGCCCCTGGGATATTAAGCAAACCTTTAAAAGTATCATTCCCTATACGCTTGAAGAAGCCTATGAAGTCGCAGATGCGATTGAAAATGGCAATATGGATGAGCTGAAATCAGAGTTGGGTGACTTATTATTTCAGGTGGTATTTTATGCGCAGATGGCAAAAGAACAGGGCGATTTCGATTTTAATGATGTGGTTGATGCGGTAAGTGTAAAGCTGATTAATCGCCATCCGCACGTTTTTTCCAGTGTTGACTGTGAAGATGAAGGTGCACTAAATGAAGCATGGGAAAAGTCCAAAGCCAATGAGCGTGATCAGCAATCAAATTCTAAGCAGGCATTAATACTCGATGGCGTTGCAAATGCGTTGCCATCATTGAAACGCGCGCAAAAGCTACAGAAACGTGCGGCTCGCGAGGGCTTTGACTGGCCAACGGTCGAGCCGGTGCTGGCAAAACTGGAGGAAGAAATACAGGAGCTGCGTGAAGCTATGCTGGAAAAAGATCAGCGCCATATTAATGAAGAGACCGGCGATGTTTTGTTCAGTTGCGTAAATCTGGCGAGGCATTTAAAGGTTGACGCTGAAGAGTCGTTAAGAGCCTGTAATCAAAAATTTGAACAGCGCTTCGGCTATATTGAAAAAAAACTGAACAACAACAATAAGGCTTTTAAGGATTGTTCACTAGATGAACTGGAAGCGCTGTGGGTTGAAGCTAAAAAATATTAATTATTAGAGTTGGGTGGTGAGCAAAAATAAAGAGTACATAAATAAACTTACTTATTGCAGGTGCGAATGAAATCGCACCTGCATATTAACTAATGCTATTTTATACAACTGACTCGATTAACCAGTACAGTAGTGAACAATGATAGTTTGTAAGTGAACGGTGGCTGTAAAAGTTAAATAGGTAACTACGACATATTAGTTCTGGGCAATGCGCAAATATGCTCGATAACGGGTACGAATTTCGCGCACGTAATTAACCGGTTCAGTGCCCCTTACATAACCGTAACGAGCCTTACGTGAGTATTTTCGTTTGGATAAAAGTAGCATGGCTTTTTCCACATGATCGAACCAGACGTTCGGGTTTAACCCCTGCTGTTTCGCCAGACGTCGTGCATCTTTCACATGGCCCTGGCCGGCATTGTAAGCGGCCAGAGTAAACCACATTCGGTTTTTTACGCTTAGTTCCGGCTCGAATCGCTGGCGTACCCAGTTAAGGTATTTTACTCCGGCTTTAATGCCGGATTCAGGTTGCTGGAGATTGCCAATTCCCATTTCTTTAGCGGTGCGAGGCATTACCTGCATTAAGCCCTGTGCGCCTACCCAGGATTTTGCCTTCGGATTAAAACGACTTTCCTGATACATTTGAGCGACTAGCAATCGCCAGTCAAAGCGGTGCTTTTGCGCATATTTTTTTACGATTGAATCATAGGGGGACAAGGTTCCATCCGGGTTTAAGTCGATACGTTGCTGGCGGTATTTTTTTATGCGATGGGCATTTTTAAAATATTTATCATAGGTTACATTATAAAAAAGTGAACGATATTGTTTTTTAATAAAAGCATTCACGGCTTTTAATAATTGAGGATTGTTATTGCGTATGGCCCATGCATTATCCCTGACATCGCCGACCACTAATGAGGCATGAATATCATCCCGCCAGGTTAATTCAATATCCAGCAGGTGATTGTCGGCAAGGGTTAAATCAAATTTACCACTGGCAACCTGTGCGATAATTTCTTCGGTCTCCATGTTTTCCGGTGCGGCCATTAGATTAAACTCGATGCCGGATTTTTTCAGGGCGCTTAATGTTTCCCAGTAAGCGCTGGATTGTCGTACATATATGCTGCGCCCCTGCAGGTCGTCGATACTTTCAATGCTATTGTCGTCTGAGCGGCTGACGATGACTTCAGATGCTTTATGGTGGTAGCGGCTAAAAACGATGCCGCGTTGCTTGCGTTGTTCTGTCACCGTTAGAAAGCTGGCAATGATGTCGCCTTTGCCTTCCAGTAGCATGGGGATTTGAGCGTTATGATCCGGCGCGCTGATAATTTCCAGACGCAGATTATGTTGCTTGGCAAAGGCTTTAACCAGTTCGTATTCAAATCCAAGTAACTCACCGCGCCATAGAAAATATGATGCAGCATTATTGCGGGTTATCACGCGCAGTGTTTTACGTTTTTTTATGGCGCTAAAATCATCGGTAAAAACACTTTCTTCACGACTGGTTAATAGCTCGTGGGTGAGAAATTGATTTGTCGCCTGTAATAGCTCCGGGTTGTTTTTACGAACCGCCCAGGCCAGTGCCCGGTCACCGGTTAATGCCGGGCCAATTTTAAAATCATTGCGGTACTGTTTTAAAATATTTAGTAGATTGCTATCAATAACCGTCAGATCAATTTTTTTATCAACCAGCAGGTCAAGAATCTGATCGGCATGCAGTGTTCCCGGCAGTATTTCTATTTTAATGTCAGGTTGCTTGAGTTGAAGTTTTTCGATGGTTTCCTGGTATGACGATTTTTCGTGGAATGCAATGCGCCGGCCATTCAAACTTTTTAAGTCAGTGACGGTGTTGTCATCAGCACGGCTTACAATGTGCTCAAGGCTCTGTGCCAGTGGCACGGTAAATTGCAGATCTTCGCGGCGTGCGGTGGTGATGGTGAGGTTGGCGGCAATGATGTCACCGCGGCCCTGATTGAGCTGGGGAATTAAGTCGGAGAAATTTTCTACATGCACAAACAGCGGTTGTAAATTAAGGTGCCCGGCAAGTTTAATCGCCATTTCCTGCTCGCGGCTAAACGTGCTGCCGTTTCTGGGTAGCCATTTGTCATTCAGGGGGGTTATTAAAATACGCAGTGTTCCGTGATCTCTTATGGCTGATAAATCACCGGTTTCGATATAGCTCTCATTAACGGGCAGGGTGTCCGTTAGCGGCGGTTGCTCATCGCTGGAGCAGGCGCATAGTGAAACAATAAGTAATATCAGTAGAGCGTGTAAGGTTGCGGGAAGGTTTGTCATCATTAGGGGAAACGTCTGTGTTATAGGCTTATGCCGATTAAATCAGCCGTTGGTGGCTGGCATCACTTTGTCCGGCATTTTTATTTGCAGGGTTAAGATCGGCATTTAGGGTGTTTGATGTGACAGCTTAACTAAAAATTAAACGATTCGATATAGCTGTATTCAGGAATACGTTTATAATGATCGCATGTATCTAGAACACTTTGGGCTGCTGGAAGCCCCATTTTCAATTGCCCCTGATCCACGCTACCTCTATATGAGTGAGCGTCATCGCGAGGCGCTTGCGCATTTATTGTATGGTATGGAAACCGATGGTGCGTTTATTCTGCTGACGGGGGATGTCGGTACGGGTAAAACAACCGTTAGTCGCTGCCTGCTTGAGCAGGTGCCGGATGATACGAATCTGGCGCTGGTACTGAATCCAAAGCTGACATCCATTGAGCTATTACAGGTTATCTGTGATGAGTTGCGCATCAGTTATGATAAAAGCGACTTGTCAGTTAAGGCGCTGGTCGATTATATCAATCGAAACCTGCTCGGTGCCCATGCACAGGGCAAAAAAACCGTCGTATTAATTGAAGAAGCACAAAATTTAGACCTCGATGTGCTTGAGCAGTTGCGTCTGTTGACCAATCTGGAAACCAATGAGCGCAAGCTTTTACAGGTGATATTACTGGGGCAACCGGAATTTCTGGATGTACTCGATCGTCCCGAGCTGTCACAGCTGGCGCAACGTATCACCGCGCGTTTTCATCTGGGGCCATTAAAATATAATGAAGTCGAAGAATATGTAGCACACCGACTGGCGATTGCCGGCTGTCGTCGCGCGTTATTTTTACATGGCGTTATTCGTCAGCTCTATAATTATAGTGGCGGGGTGCCACGCTTAATTAATGTGATTTGTGATCGGGCTTTACTGGGCTGTTATGTACAGAATCGTCATCAGGTTGATAAGCCGACACTGATTAATGCGGCGCAGGAAGTGCTGGGAAAAAATAAGGCGGCATCAGTAAAGACCGCATTTTCACCGGCCAAGTTTAAATTTTTAGCGCTGGCATTTACTGTGTTGCTGTTGGTGTTTTCGGCTATTTACTTCGTGCCATTTCAAATTGAAATTAAAACCAGTGATTCTTTAGCGGAAGATGAAATCTCGGCAGCGGCTAAAGACGTAATCGCTTTGGTTAAGCCGGAGGCAGTAGAGTCTGATCCGTTGAAAGAAAGGCAGTATAAGATTGATGCTGTGGTTGGTGATGAAGCATTAGCATCGTCGTCAGTTGACAGCGCGGCGCAAGCCGAGACGGTGACGCCGGTTGACTCATTAAATCAAAATCAGCAGATAGCGTTATCACCTGCATCACCAATCCAGAATCACATACAGTGGCCGGACAGTATTCAGCGCCTACGCAGTAATCTTAAATCTTATCAAAGCTTATTTGAGAGCTGGCATCTGGATTACGATATATTGGTGAATGGAACACCGTGTTTTTTTGCACAAACCAGAGGTCTGGCCTGTGTGCATGAACAGACGGGTATCGATGGCTTGCGTCGCTATAATCGGCCGGCAGTGTTGACGCTTTTTGATGACTCTAATCAGCGACAGTATGTAACATTGATTAAATTAAATGAAAATTCAGTAGAAATAGTCATCGGTGGTGTTAAGCAGAGAGTCTCTGTAGAGCAGTTATTGTTTTACTGGAAGGGTGAGTTCTCTTTGCTGTGGAGAATGCCGCCGGGTTATGAAAACTTAATTCGCCCTGGCAGTGGCGGTAAGGTGGTGAGTTGGCTAAGCGAAAAAATAAATGAAATAAATCAGCAGCCCAATTCAAGGCGGCATAGTTATTACGATAAAGAGCTGGTGAAACGGGTCAAAGCTTTTCAATTAAGTGTTGGTTTGTCCGATGATGGTGTCGTCGGCTTGAAGACACTTATTTATATCAATCAGGCGACGTTTAGCGATACACCTTTATTGGAGAGCAGTTAGTGTCGTATATTCTGGATGCACTTAAAAAGTCTGATCAGGAACGTAAACAGGGTGATGTACCAAACCTGCAAACTATTCACATTCCAATAAAGACAGAGCCTTCCGCTCCTCTGGGTCTGTATGGGGTGATTGCATTTTTATTACTGGTATTAGCGTTTGTCGTCGGCCTGGTGCTGGCAAATAAAGAGCCGCAAGGAATAGTTGTTGTACCTGACATAAAGCAGCCGGTTGAAGTGAAGCAGGCGCCAGTGATCATTGCATCATCTGTCGATTTAGAAACTGAGGTAATTAAACCGAAAAAGCTGCAACTAGCAGCAGTGAAAAAAACGCTAGAGGTAGTACAACAAAATACAAACCTGCCTGTAGCCGAGCCAGAACCAGCGAGAAGCGGGTATAATAAGGCTGAGGCGGAATTACACAGAAGTAAGCCTGTCACTACATCCCGGGTATCTGTCCCGGATCTCAGTGATATTCCCTATTTGCATGAGTTAGCGGATTACCAGCAGCAATCTGTTCCGCAAATGATTTTTGCCGGTCATGTCTATTCTTCAGACCCGGATAGTCGTTCAGTTATTATTAATGATGCATTCATGTCAGAGGGTGACAGCGTCATACAGGGTATCAAGGTTATACGGATCACTCAGAGTGGCGTGGTGTTTAGTTTACATGATGATTACTTCAGAATGGACGTTTTACAGGACTGGTCTTTTGAATAGGAATACCCGGTGGTATATACAAAGTTCTGTTTTTTTAAGAAAACTAGTCTAATCTTAGTTAAGTAGCTGAAACCTTAAAAAGTTTTGCAAGTAAAAAATCCAAATAGTGATCTGGAATAGTGTATGGCAACAATACTCATCGCCGATGATTCTCAAACGCAGCTTAAATCTCTGGTTAATATGCTCACCAAAAACGGCCATACGACTATTACAGCCGAAGATGGTGATTCAGCTGTAATGATTGCGCGTGAGCAGCATCCGGATTTAATATTAATGGATGTAGTGATGCCGGGGTTAAATGGTTTTCAGGCAACACGACATATAACTAAAACCGAAGGCACAAAGCATATTCCGGTTATTATGCTGAGTAGTAAAGACCAGGAAACGGATAAAGTGTGGGCGGAACGTCAGGGTGCAAGTGCATATATTATTAAACCGGCAAAAGAAAAAGAATTAATCGCAATGATTAATAAGTTCCTATAAAATATTCCTGAATTTATCATATACGTTAGAATGCTGTAGTTAATATCTATTGCTATGAGATAGATAGTCGTATAAAACTTAAATAAATAATTTGCACCGCATTAAATATAGCTGTGGATGTTCTACAGCTGTCAGGAGGATTTATGTCAACAGGAACTATGATTACGTTAGGCGTTATAGTAGTAATTGTAATTTATTTAATTGCCATTTTTAATAACCTTGTTGCATTGAGAAATAAATTTAAAAATGGATTTTCAAATATAGATAACCAGCTGCAACTTCGTTATGATCTCATTCCTAATCTGGTGGAAACCGCTAAAGCATACATGAGTCACGAAAAAGAAACTCTGACGCGGGTTATTGAAGCCAGGAATAAAGCAGCGGAAACATCTAAACAGGCTGCATTACATCCTGAAGATGCGGTGGCGATGAAAAAACTGGCGGCAGCTGAAACGGCTTTGTCGGGTTCGATGTTACAGTTCTTTGCTCTCACTGAAAATTACCCGGATATAAAAGCTAATCAGACAATGGAAAAGTTGATGGAAGAGTTAAGTACAATGGAGAATAAAGTGGCTTTTTCGCGGCAGCGTTATAATGATGATGTTATGAAATACAACACTTATCGCGAGCAATTTCCGAATTCAATAGTCGCTAGTAATCGCGGCTTTAAAGAAGCCGCACTATTTGAAATTGAAAATCCGGAATATAAAAAACCACAGCGAGTTAGTTTTTAAGTTTAATTAGTACAAACTATGGATTTCTTCTCTCAACAGGATAAAGCTAAACGCTATACCAAAGTTCTTATTCTGTATTTCATAATGGCAATTGCGCTTATTGTGGTAGCAATCAATGCCGGTGTATATTTTCTTCTGATTTATTCCGAAACATTCTCTTATACTCTTCATAGCTGGTTAACTGACGGCCCAATGCTTTATGTGTCAGCTGCGACGGTGTTGCTGATACTGGCAGGCAGTTCTGTACGCTGGCTTAAGTTGCGTTCAGGCGGCCATGCAGTTGCGAAAATGGTTGGCGCTACACTGCTTGATTTACACACAGCAGATAATAAAAAACGTCAGTTAATTCATGTGGTCGAAGAAATGTCGATTGCTTCCGGTGTGCCGTTACCCGCTCTATATGTGCTGGAAAATGAAAATTCGATCAATGCATTTGTTGCCGGATATCAGCCTACAGAAACTGTTATGGTGATTACAGCAGGCGCCATTGAAAATTTTTCACGAGAAGAGATGCAGGGTGTGGTAGCGCATGAGTACAGCCATATACTTAATGGAGATATGCAAATAAATCTTCGGCTGATGGCGGCGCTCGCGGGGATATTAATGATCAGTGCCGTCGGCCGACTATTGCTTTCCGGCAGGCATAGAAGTAGTAGGTCAAGTAGTGGTAAAAATGGTGCAGGAGTCATTCTGGCACTAGGTGTTATGTTTTTAGCTATTGGATTTATCGGCGTTTTTTTCGGGCGTATGATTAAAGCGGCGGTATCGCGGCAGAGAGAATATCTGGCGGATGCGGCATCGGTACAGTTTACCCGGAATCCACAGGGTATTGCCTCGGCGCTTAATAAGATTAGAGAGTTTGAGTATGGGTCAAGTATGCAGAATATTTTTGCAGAAGATATGAGCCATATGTGTTTTTCGCAGTCATTTACACAATATCTGGCGAAATGGATGGCGACGCATCCACCGTTAATAGAGCGCATCAGATGTGTGGATGAAAGTTTCCTGGCAAGAATTAAAGCCCGAAAGTTAACTAAGAAGTATCAGTCCAAATCGGTAAAGCATGAAAACATTAGCTCAAATGCTACAGCTGAAGGTTTAATGGGGTTTAGCGGAAATATCGAGCCGCTAAATGTCAGTGCTAAAGAGTTCGTCGACTCAGCAGGTCAGGTGAGTCAGTCACATCTTGGTTTTGCGCAAGAAATTCACCGTTCATTTAGTGAAGAGTTAATGTCAGCTGTTCATCAAACAGAAAAAGCCAGACTCATTATGCTTAATCTGCTGCTTGCAAAAATGAAATTCACAACGGGAATAGATTTTTTAAAAACAACGTTAAATCCGTCCGAGATAGCAGAAATAGAAAATTTAAAAACAGTTATTGCAGGTTTAAAAAACTTTCAGAGACTGCCGTTGTTTGACTTGCTGTTACCGGCACTAAAACAGATGCTCGCTGATGAGCGAGCTGACTTTATTGCGTTATGTGAACGACTGATTAAGTCGGATAAGCGTTTTACGCTATTTGAGTTTATTTTTATAAGCCTGTTAAAGCAGCATTTATCTGCAACAGCGGGGAAAAATATTAGAATTAAATATTATTCATATAAGATTTTACTCGAAGAAATACAGATTTTGTTTTCAGTGATGGCGCATAGTGGAAATAAAGATAGTGCATCCGGCCTCGCTGCATACCAACAGGTAGCCAGTGGTTTTGCTATGCAAGCTAAAGGTCAGGAATTAATGCTTTTGAGTGCAAAAAACATATCATTGAAAAAGATTTCCGCATCACTTAAAAAGTTATCACAGTTATCACCGATACTGAAGAGAGGCATTATAGAAGCCTGTGCGGATATAGCATTGCACGACGGCCAGCTGAATTATGCAGAAGCTGAATTTTTACGGGCAATCTCAGAATTGCTGAATACGCCGATTCCACCTCTGTTACCTCAGGTAGTGCATTAAACTAGCGGAAGTTTGATATAATTATCGCCATGATGATTATGAGGTGTTTTTAATGAAGCGGACTTTTTCAGTCGCACCGATGCTTGACTGGACAGATAAGCACGAGCGCTTTTTTCTGCGCCTGATTACCCGGCACAGTCTTTTATATACCGAGATGATCACCACCGGTGCGCTTATTTTTGGTGAGCGTAATCGTTATCTGGATTTTAATGACGGTGAACATCCGGTGGCGGTTCAGCTCGGGGGGAGTGATCCCGCTGATTTAGCTACCTGTGCAAAAATGGCGGAAGATCATGGTTATGATGAAGTCAATTTAAATGTAGGCTGCCCCAGTAATCGGGTGCAATCCGGTATGTTCGGGGCGTGCTTAATGGCAAAGCCCGAACTGGTTGCCGAGTGTGTCGCTAGCATGCAGAACGTGGTTGATATTCCGATAACCGTTAAGCATCGTATTGGCATTGATGAAGATGAGAGTATTGAACAGTTATTTGAATTCGTTGAAACAGTTGCCGCCGCGGGTTGTAAAACTTTTATCGTACACGCACGTAAAGCCTGGTTAAAAGGCTTAAGCCCGAAACAGAATCGGGATATTCCGCCATTACGTTATAATGTGGTGCATGACCTTAAGCAGGCAATGCCGCAACTCGAGATTATTATTAACGGCGGTATTTGTGATTTACAAACGTCAGCGCAACAGCTGCAATCTGTTGATGGTGTAATGATGGGGCGCGAGGCATATCATAATCCATATATCCTGGCGGAAGTTGATCAGCGCTTTTATCAGTCAGATAGACCGGTCCTGTCACGACTTGAAATTTTACAGGCATTCTACCCCTATATTGAAAAACAACTTGCAAATGGTACGCGCTTGCATTCGATGAGCCGTCATATTTTAGGCTTATTTAATGGTCAGCCAGGAGCAAAAAAATGGCGCAGATATATCAGTGAAAATGCACCACCGGCAGGTGCAGATTTATCAGTTATTAGAAAGGCATTAGAATTAATTGGTTGAAAATGTTTATTTAAATTTATGGCAGACTATATTTCTGTGTGCTCTATGCCTTAGCGGCAAAGACAAAAATGAAACGTAAAATAATACATATCGATATGGATGCTTTTTTTGCTGCCGTCGAACAGCGTGATAATCCTCAGCTTATGGGCAAGCCGGTTGTGGTCGGTGGCAAGCCGGATAGTCGTGGGGTTGTTGCAACCTGCAGCTATGAGGCACGAAGATTCGGCATTCACTCGGCGATGCCATCCTCGCGTGCATATCAGCTTTGTCCGCAGGCGGTTTTTGTGATGCCCAGATTCTCAGCATACAAAGAAGCATCAACTGAAATTCATAAAATATTCAATCAGTACACAGATATTATTGAGCCGCTTTCTCTCGATGAAGCGTATTTGGACGTGACTGAATGTGATATCTGTAATGGCTCCGCAACGTTAATTGCGCAAAAAATTCGACAGGCTATTTTCGATAGTATTCAGTTAACCGCTTCTGCGGGAATTTCATATAATAAGTTTTTAGCAAAACTGGCATCTGATCAGAAAAAACCTAATGGACAGTTTGTTATTCTACCCGGCGAGGCACAAGCATTTTTAAAAAAATTACCGATTGGTCGATTTTATGGCGTTGGCAAAGTCACAGAAAGTAAAATGCATGCTGCGGGAATTAAAACTGGCGGTGATTTAAAAAAACTGAACATGCGTGAGTTACAAAATGTGTTCGGTAATTCGGCAGAATATTATTATGATATTTCGCGGGGTGTAGACTGTCGTCCGGTTAGTCAGCACAGGGTACGTAAATCACTGGGAGCAGAGACAACTTTTCAACAGGATATAACGGCCGTTGATGAAATGCAGCTGCAGTTATTATGTTTACTGGATGAGGTACTAAAGAGTCTGAAGACTAAAAAACTTATGGCATACACCCTGACGATTAAGGTAAAATATGCGGATTTTAAGCAGGTAACACGTTGCTATACAAGTGACACTGTACTGTCAGATAAAGTTTTGGCTGAAAAAATAATACCGGTGTTACTGGCAAAAACCGATGCGGACATCATGCCTGTGCGTTTGCTGGGGGTTACTTTTTCAAATTTATTAAAGGTTAAAAAGCTCAGTAGCAGTGGCCAGTTAAATCTGTTTTAACTGGCTGTCAATATTTTGGCGTGCTACTTGAATTTTATACAAATGTTATAAGAGGAATGATTATGTTTGAACAATTTTCTACCGATAGTTTACAAAGTTTGCTCGATACCTACGTTATACCCTGGGGAATTAGTGGTATTCAGGCGCTGGTTGTATTTATCATTGGTAAGTGGCTGGTCTCAAAAATGACGGTGCTGGTTGGAAAAGCATTAGAGCGCTCAAAGATGGATGAGATGCTGGTTGATTTTGTGCAGTCATTACTGAGTTGGGCGCTGCTGCTGGTCGTTATTATTGCGGCACTGAGTCAGCTCGGCATAGATACCACCTCTTTAATTGCATTACTGGGTGCGGCGGGCCTGGCAATTGGTCTGGCACTTAAAGACTCACTGAGTAATTTTGCAGCGGGTGTTATGTTACTGGTATTTCGGCCATTTAAGATAGGTGATTTTGTTAGTGTTGCGGGAGTCGATGGTAGCGTCGAAAAAATTCATGTTTTCACTACCACCATTCTAACCCCGGATAATAAAGAAAATATTGTGCCTAATGCTGCTGTTTATGGTGGGGTGATTACGAATTATTCAGCAAGAGAAACGCGTCGCGTTGATATGGTTTTTGGCATTGGCTATGATGACGACCTTAAAAAAGCTAAAAAAATATTAATGGATATTCTAGTAGCCCATGATAAAACATTGTCGGAACCTGAGCCTTTAGTGGCTGTTGGCGAGCTCGGTGATAGCAGTGTTAACTTTACAGTGCGCGCCTGGAGTAAAACAGCAGATTATTGGGGTGTCTACTTTGATTGTCACGAGCAGGTTAAAACCGCTTTTGATGAAGCTGGCATCAGTATTCCATATCCACAGATGGACATTCATCAGGATAAGTAAAATTCATTTAAAATTATTAATTGTTATAGAGGATAGAAATGTTAAAAATTAAATTACTTTCATTGTTGGTGCTGAGTAGTGTTGCGGTAACATCTGCAAGTTATGCTGACGAGGGAGAATGGAATGGTGAGGGCGAGTTCGGCTATACCGCAACATCAGGCAATACCGATTCGAAAACATTAAGTACCAAATTAAGTATTGGTAAGAAGTACGATAAGTGGGATCACAATGCAAAACTTGAAGTATTGAAAGCATCAAATAATGGTGTTGATAGTGCTAAGAGTCTGGTGGTGACTGAAAAGTCACAATATAATTTCGCAGAAAAAACATTTGTCTTTGGTCGTTTGCGCCATGAGGAGGATGAGTTCAGCGGTTTTGATCATCAGAGTGTAGTTTCCTTCGGTGTTGGTCATGTCTTTATTAGTGAAGCAAAGCATCATTTAGAAGCTTCCGCTGGTTTAGGTTATAAAGATCTGGAAGATGACCTTGGTGCGAGTACTCAGGAAGCAGTTTTTGATGGCGAGTTTAAATATGCTTATAAAATCAGTGAGACTTCTGAGTTTAATCAGAACTTTTTCGTTGAATCCGGTAGCTCGAATACCTACAGTAAGTCAGAAACTTTCTTAAAGTTGGTTATTGTAGGAAATCTTGGCGCTAAATTCGGCTATGAAGTAAAGAATAACTCTGATGTACCTGCCGGTGCAAAGAAAACAGATACCATAACAACGGTGACACTGGTTTATTCTTTTTAATTGCAATGTAGTATCGTGCGATAACTTTAAAGACTTTGTCATACCTGTCTTCGCAGGTATGACAAAGTCTGATTATTAACTTCCACGTCAAATAGAACTAAAAAATAAATATCAGGCCTATATAGCAGAGTTTTATGCCTTGCGATATAAGTTACGCCGGCTCAAGCTGTTGTCTTTTAGTGTCAGGATAAAAATTTTATTTATTAAAATACATAAACCAGCTGATATTAAAATTCACATCTGGTGAGGCACCTGTCTTGATGTCTTCGGCGACCGCAAAATCCAGTTTATGTTTTTCATTTATTATATAACTACCGCCAAAAGTCAGTTGTATTACCGGGCCTAAAAACTCCAGATTTGAATCATAAAAAGCACTGTGAAAATCTAACTGTGCTTTTAGTTCAATACTATTCCAGGGCTGAAACTTTATGCCAGCATTGCCAAATACGGCAAAATTATTTTGAATGCTTTTAAAAATATCACTGTTGCCCATATAAAGTAAGCCGCCCTGACCGTATAGCCAGCGAGTTTCTGTCAGCCGGTAATTCATTGCGCCCCAGCCGGCAATGTCGGTAGCACCACTGCCGGTTAGTTTGTTAGCATTACCAGTTGGTAGTTTCAGGCTAAGCCAGTAACTTACCGCACTTTGTTCTGATTGATGTGCCTGCCATGCCATTTGCAGCGAAATGTCACCGAGTGCACTTTGAGTGCTATTTATATCGACAAAACTATTGCCATTGCTGCTCAGGTTTATATCCACCTGATCGTTGGGAAAGAATGGTCGAATGTCTTCAGGTAGTCCCAGTGTTTTATGGTATTGATCAATAAATGAATCCAGAAAACCACCGCTATGTGCAACATAAGGCAACTGTACTCTAAGCATCCAGTTGTCTTTAAAATTATAATCATATAAAAAATTCAGGTTCGAGGTTTCAACATCAATAAACAGGTTTTCACTGGCGTTGTCCTGTGCGTTGATGGTATTTGAAATATTCAAAGAGCTGGTCCAGCGAGACTGGTTATTGGTTAAAAGTTTTGCTGAACTGGCCAGAGGCAGGCCAAAAATGATTGAAAACGGGCTTTGGTCGCGACTTAAAAAAGGCTCGGGTTGTTTGGCAAAACCAGAGAGGCTAAAAACAGATAGAATAATCAGGCAGATGAGTTTGCCGGGCGGGTTAAAGTTGTTAAATGAGAAAGTACTCAGCATGATCAGGTGTTGTATGTTAAAAATAATTTAAAGTATAGTTGATGTTTTCGGGCATAAAAAAACCCGCCGGTTTTACAAACGGCAGGTTTTTAAGCGCAATGCTTAACCGGTCTATTAAAGGCCGGCGAAGTATGCTGCAAGGTTATCCATATCTGCATCAGATAATGGCTTCGACATTGCATTCATAGTAGGGTCTTTACGAGCGCCTGTTTTGAATGCTTTAAGTTGCTTAACAACATAAGCCGCTTTCTGGCCTTTCAGATTCGGGTATGTAGGTACTTTGCTGATACCGTCGCCACCGTGACATGCGCCACAGCTAGCTGCTTTTGCTTTGCCTTTAGCCGCATCGCCAGCAGCCATAGCTGAAGAAGCTGATACCGCTAATACAGAAGCAGCAATCAGTGTTAATACTTGCTTTTTCATTGATTATCTCCTGGTCGTGATTTTTACACGATTATTAATTTGCAGCGGAATTTTCGCAGAGCAGCGGCTTAAAGTAAATCAAGATTTTCTTATATTGCTCATCGTATAATTTATGAAGCTGATTTATTGTTGTTATTCAATGACTTAGAGTGTGTGATGGTGGTGGGGCGCATAATTAGAGCATCTGGCTTTGAGCCAAATTGTCACATAAAGTTAATGATTGAGTGGTATCTCGCTTCGTTTGTTGAATTCACAATTGGCCTTGTTTGATAAATAGTTGGCTGAAAGTGCCTGATTCAGCTGAAAAACCTCTCAGTATCGGGTAAAGTGTGCGGCTTATTGAATTTTAGTATTTATAGTCTCTAATATAACGGGATGAATGAGGAAACCACCATGGCCGATTTTAAAATTGCACCTTCTATACTTTCTGCTGACTTCGCGCGTTTAGGCGAAGAAGTCGACAATGTACTTAAATCCGGTGCGGATATCGTGCACTTTGACGTAATGGACAATCATTATGTACCGAACCTGACGATTGGCCCACTGGTTTGTGATGCGCTGCGCAAGCATGGTGTCACAGCGGAAATCGATGTTCATTTAATGGTGAAGCCGGTTGATCGTATTATTCCTGATTTTGCCGAAGCCGGTGCCAGCTACATTACTTTCCATCCGGAAGGCTCTGAGCATATTGACCGTACGTTACAGATGATTCGTGAACTGGGTTGTAAGTCAGGTCTGGTTTTTAACCCGGCAACGCCTCTGGATTGCCTGAAACATGTTATGGATAAAGTAGACGTTATCCTGTTAATGTCAGTTAACCCTGGTTTTGGTGGGCAGTCATTTATTCCTGAAACATTAAATAAATTACGTGAAGCGCGTAAGTTGATTGATGAGTCAGGTTTTGATATTCGTCTGGAAATTGATGGCGGTGTTAAAGTGGATAATATCCGCGAAATCGCTGAAGCCGGTGCTGATATGTTTGTCGCCGGTTCTGCAATCTTTGGTGCGAAAAATGCGGACGATGCAAATGTATACGACAGCGTCGTTGCTAAAATGCGTGAAGAGCTAGCGAAAGCATAATGATCTGAATAGTGTGGGGCTAACCCGCCCCACAGCTATCCCCCTGAGATTGTAAAGTATGATTAAAAAACCAAAAATGGTTCTGATTGATGTGGATGGCACATTGGTCGACAGTGTTCCGGATTTAGCTTATTGCGTTGATGAAATGCTTAAAGCATTAGATATGCCAGTGCGTGGCGAAGAGCGTGTGCGTCACTGGGTGGGTAATGGCGTTGAGCGCTTAGTGCGTCGTGGTTTAATTAATGATTTAAACGGCGAGCCGGATGAAGCCTTATTTGAAAAAGCCATGCCTATTTTTAATGAGCTGTATGCGCTAAACACCTCGGTGCGCAGTTGTCTGTACCCCGGTGTGAAAGAAGCCATGGAGTTTCTGAAAAGTACCGGTGTAAAAATTGGTTGTGTAACTAATAAAGCCGCGCAATTTACGTTACCGATTATTAAAGATTTAGGCATTGCCGACTATTTTGAAATTGTAGTATGCGGTGATACTTTGGCAAAGAAAAAGCCGGATCCATTACCATTGTTACATTCAGCTGAGCAGTTAGGCGTTAAGCCGGAAGACTCATTAATGCTGGGTGATTCTATGTCGGATGTAAAAGCGGCACGCGCGGCGGGCTTTGATATTATTTGTATGTCCTATGGTTATAATCATGGTGAAGATGTCAGAGATTCAAATCCGGATGCGGTAGTGGACTCAATGGAAGAAATTAAAAATATAATTGACTGGGGTTAAGTCACCAGGAATTAAATCTCTGGGAATTAAATCCCCCTCAATCCCCCTTTTTCTAAGGGGGAGGCTTTGCTCCCCTCTTGGAAAAAGAGGGGCAGGGGGAGATTTAAAATATTTCAGCCCCTTAATAATTATAAGGGCAGGAAAAAAACATGAAAATTTTCAAACCAACAGATCGATGTTTATATACCAGCTGGCGATGGTAACCCTTGCCTGTACAAAATAAGTTATAAAAAAATTAACGAACTGGTAGTAAACGGTCTGGAAAATTAACATGACACCTGAAGCATTCGAAAAACTTAAAACTCAAAATTACACTCATATCCCGTTAGTACGAGAAGTGCTGGCAGACCTGGACACGCCCTTAAGTGCATATTTAAAACTCGCCAACGCACCCTATACTTATTTGTTCGAATCGGTTCAAGGCGGTGAAAAATGGGGCCGCTATTCCATTATTGGCTTGCCCTGCGTTACCCGTATAAAAGTTTACGGTAAAAAAATTGTAATTGAAAATGGTTATAAAGAATCAGAAACAATTGAAGTTGAAGATCCGTTAGCATGGATTGAAAATTATCAGCAAACTTTTAAGGTGGCTGAAATTGAGGGCTTGCCAAAATTCACCGGGGGTCTGGTGGGGTATTTCGGATATGAAACCATTCGCTATATAGAGCCGAAATTAGCCGGTGTAGAAAAAACTGATGCATTGCAAACACCGGATATTTTATTAATGTTATCCGAAGAAGTGGTGGTATTTGATAACTTAAGTGGCAAGCTTTATTTTATTGTATTGGCAAATCCTGCACAAAAACAAGCCTATGAAAATGCTCAGAAAAGATTGCAGGCTTTAGAGCGTCAGCTGCACCAGACTACACCCACATATCGCCCGTCGGCAAAAAGTGTCAAAGTAAGCGAAGCTGATTTCATCTCCGGTTTTACCGAAGACGGCTATAAAAATGCGGTGCTTAAAGCCAAGCAATATATTGTTGATGGCGATGTAATGCAGGTAGTGTTGTCGCAACGCATGAGCATACCTTATAGCGCCGAGCCACTGGATTTATATCGATCGTTACGTAGTTTAAACCCGTCTCCCTACATGTACTTTTTAAACCTGGATGATCATCATGTGGTGGGCTCGTCACCGGAAATTTTAGTACGTCTGGAAGATGATGAGGTCACGGTTAGACCGATCGCGGGTACCCGGCCCAGAGGTGCAAATGAAGCGGAAGATATAGCGCTGGAAAAAGAATTGCTGGCTGACCCTAAAGAGCTAGCAGAGCATTTAATGCTAATTGACTTAGGTCGCAACGATGCGGGCAGAGTCAGCGAAATCGGTAGCGTAAAACTTACTGATAAAATGATTGTTGAACGCTACTCCCATGTTATGCATATTGTTTCGAATGTCACCGGCAAACTGAAAGATAAACTCTCAGCCATGGATGTGCTGCGGGCAACGTTTCCCGCGGGCACGGTCAGTGGTGCACCAAAAATCCGAGCCATGGAAATTATTGATGAACTGGAACCGGTAAAGCGCGGCATTTATTCCGGTGCGGTGGGTTATCTTTCGTGGAATGGCAATATGGATACGGCGATTGCCATACGTACCGCTGTTATAAAAGATAAAACATTACATATTCAAGCCGGTGCCGGTATTGTTTATGATTCTATTCCTGAAAATGAATGGGCCGAAACCATGAATAAAGGCCGTGCAGTGTTTCGAGCAGTGGCAATGGCAGAAGCTGGCCTCGACGGATCTCACAGGTAATCGATATGATGTTAATGATAGATAATTACGATTCGTTTACCTATAACCTGGTGCAATATCTAGGTGAATTAGGTGCTGATGTGCAGGTGCACAGAAATGATCAGATTAGTGTGGATGAAATTGAAAAAATTAATCCGCAGTGCATTATGATTTCTCCCGGTCCGTGCACCCCGAATGAAGCTGGAGTGTCGATGCAGACCATTGAAAAGTTTGCCGGTAAGTTACCGATCCTTGGTGTGTGTTTAGGCCACCAGAGTATCGGCCAGGTGTTCGGCGGAAGGATTGTTCATGCTAAAAAAATTATGCATGGTAAAACCTCATTGATTCACCACAATAATAGCGGTGTATTTTCAGGGCTGAAAAATCCGTATGTGGCAACCCGTTACCATTCTCTGGTTATTGAAAAACAAAGTTTACCGGATTGTTTAGAAATTACTGCCTGGACAGAAAACGCAGACGGCAGCATGGATGAAATTATGGGTGTGCGTCATAAAGAATATGATATTGAAGGGGTTCAGTTTCATCCTGAATCAATACTGACAGAGTATGGACATGATTTATTGAGGAATTTTTTAAAGCGTTAACATGAGCTAGTGTGACAAAGTAAGGTGGGTATAAAAATAAAAATTTTTGTCTTATGGTTGCCAGCTACTGATTAAATAATAATATACGGCTTTAACAGGTTTGTTTAGCGTTTATTCGCGTTTCTTTTAATTTAAGGTTGTCATTACGCTGACTCGTTAAGAAAGTAAAGTTTGAGTTAATACCTATGTGTATTACGCTTGTTTGATACACCCGGTTGTAAATGATATGAGGGTGGGGTTAAGGCGAAATATTAAATATTTATTTAAACTGCCGTCCCTGAATGTAGGTGCCGGGCATGACGACAATATTTAAACTAACGGGGCAACAGTGGGTTGCAATATGAGTGCCGATAGCCGTTAGGTCAATATAAAGGTAAATTATGATGGACATGCAATCCGCAATAAAAGCAGTAACCGAAAGACAAAACTTAAGTCGTGAAGATATGACTGAAGTCATGAATCTAATTATGACCGGTCAGGCCACTGACTCTCAAATAGGTGGTTTTTTAATCGGCCTGCGGATGAAGGGTGAAACCGTAGATGAAGTGAGCGCAGCCGCTTCGGTTATGCGTGAGTTATCGATAAAAGTGGATGCGCCGGCTGAGTATCTGGTGGATACCTGTGGTACGGGCGGAGACTCTTCCGGCAGCTTTAATATTTCTACAGCATCGGTTTTTGTAACTGCCGCCGCCGGTGCGCATGTCGCCAAACACGGTAATCGCTCTGTTTCGAGTAAGTCTGGAAGTGCAGATGTACTGGAAACTGCCGGTGTTAATTTAGATTTAAATGCCGAACAGGTTGCCGATTGTATAAAAAATGTCGGTGCCGGTTTTCTGTTTGCGGTTAAGCATCATGGCGCTATGAAGCATGCCATTGGGCCACGTAAGGAAATGGCTGTGCGCACTATTTTTAATGTGCTGGGGCCGCTAACCAATCCTGCATCAGCACCGAATCAGGTCATTGGTGTATTTAGTAAAGACTGGGTCGAACCGTTAGCGCAGGTGTTAAAGCAGCTGGGCAGTCGTCATGTAATGGTGGTGCATGCGGATGATGGTATGGATGAAATTAGTATTGGTAGCGCTACATCTGTTGCTGAATTAAAAGACGGTGAAATAAAAACCTACACCATTGAGCCGGAGGATTTTTCAATGCAACGAGCTGATCTGGCTAGTATTAAAGCCAAAGACTCGGCGGACAGCCTGAAGATTATTCAATCTGTATTTGATAATCAGAATGGGCCGGCGAAGGATATTGTCTGTTTAAATGCGGGGGCTGCGATTTATGTTTGTGGTTTGGCAGATACCCTGGCGCAGGGTGTAGAAAAAGCTCAAGCGGCTATTGCCGATGGTAAAGCCAGTGAAAAATTTAACGCACTGGTAGATTATAGTAATAACTTTTAAAGTGAATAGTATGAGTAAAACCCCGGATATATTAAAAAAAATACTGCAACGAAAAGTCGAAGAGATAACTGCAGCGACAGCAAGAGAATCACTGGTTGATTTAAGCAAACGTGCGCAAAGTGCTTTGCCGGTACGGGGTTTTATACAGGCCATAGAAAATAAAATCGCAGCTAATCAGGCGGCGGTTATAGCAGAGATAAAAAAGGCTTCACCCAGTAAAGGAGTGATGCGTGAAAACTTTATAGCCGCTGACATTGCTCAAAGTTATGAAAAGGGCGGTGCTGCCTGTCTGTCTATTTTAACTGATCGGGATTTTTTTCAGGGTTCAACCGAGTTTTTAATACAGGCACGTGAAGTGACCAGCCTGCCGGTGATCCGTAAAGACTTTATGATTGATCCCTATCAGGTATATGAAGCCCGTGCCATGAATGCGGATTGTATTCTGCTGATTGTTTCTGCATTGGGTGATGCGATGCTGAATGAGCTGCTTGGTCTGGCTCATCATTTACAGATGGATGTATTAATGGAAGTGCATGATCGTGAAGAGATGCAGCGTGCTATTGAAAGCGGTGCAAAATTAATTGGTGTAAATAATCGTAATTTGCGTACTTTTGATGTCAGCCTGCAAACCACACTGGATATGCTGGACATGTTACCCGAAGATCGTATTCTGGTTACTGAAAGTGGCATACATGCAGCGGATGATGTAAAGCTGATGCGGGAAAATGAAATACACAGTTTTCTGGTTGGCGAGGCATTTATGCGAGCCGATGAACCGGGTGAGAAGCTGGCGGAGTTATTTGCCTGAATCGCGTAAATGTATCATTGAGACAGCAATAAACAATACTCAAACAAGCTTGTATTGCGGTGCAAATACACTCAAATAATGATCGACAATACTACCGGAACCTGCGCGAATGAGCTCGCGCCTGCATAGGCTTTATTGGGATTGTTGAATGTCAGGATTGTTCAGCTTCAGCTGAATCATCATTGTCTTCATCAGAAACTTTTAAGGCTTTCTGTTTTGCGATATGTTCTTCATCATGGACAATAATGGTTTTACCGTGAGCAGAAATCAGTTTGTCTTCTTCTAGCTCTTTTAAAACACGTCCGGCCATTTCGCGGGAACAACCAACAATTTTAGCAATATCCTGACGGGTAATTTTAATTTGCATACCATCAGGATGAGTCATGGCATCCGGTTGCTCGCTTAATTCCAGCAGGGTGCGGGCAATGCGACCGGAAACATCAAGAAAAATCAGATCACGAACTTTCTGGCTGGTGCGGATCAGGCGATCAAAAATCTGACCGGATAGCAAAAATAGAATTTCAGGGTCTTCTTTAACCAGTTTCCTGAACTGACCATAAGAAATTTCAGCAATCTCACAAGGAGATTTGGCAACTATTTTTGCACTGCGATCCAGGTCTTCCTTAAACAGCCCTGCTTCACCAAAAAAATCGCCGGCATTTAAATAGGCCAGTATAATTTCTGCGCCATCATCGTTCTCAGCGAGTACGCTAACCGAGCCCTTAATGATATAATAGAGGCTGTGCGGCGTATCTCCTTCGTGAATAATGTTCTTTTTTGCCGGGTAAGTTTTACGGTGGCAGTGATTTAAGAGTAAATCCAGCGAAGGGTTAGAGTTGTCGACTTTAGGTAGCAGGCTCATAGTTTCCGTTTCATTTTAAATGGAGCTGTTGAATTATAGTCGATTTTAACAGGAGCCCGTACAAAAAATCTGTTTATTAGCTCAAAATATAAATGATTAGTGCAATTTTTTTAGGTGAAAAGTATGAAAGCCAGAGTTAAATGGTTAGATAATATGTCTTTTGTGGGTGAATCCGGTAGTGGTCACTCGGTTGTGATGGATGGGGCGCCGGATTCTGGTGGTAGAAATCTGGCTGCGCGCCCTATGGAAATGGTGTTGATTGGCATGGGTGGTTGTACTGCGTTTGATGTAGTCATGATTCTGCAAAAAGCCCGTCAACCAATAAAAGACTGTATTGTTGAGATAAGTGCAGAACGTGCGGATGACATTCCGAAGGTTTTTACAAAAATTCATGTGCATTATATTATCAAGGGCACAGGATTAAGTGAAAAGCAGGTTGAAAAAGCGGTTAATTTAACCGCCGAAAAATATTGTTCAGTGTCAATTATGCTGGCTGCTACGGCGCAGGTAACGCATGATTTTGAAATTGTTGAATAATCATATTCAGCAAATTATAAGTTAATTAAAAATAAGAAAAAATAGATGTCAGATAATCTTTCAGCAACCAATTCAACTCAGACTGAGTTCGATAGTTTACAGGGTCAATATTATCATGCCTGGTTCCGCTTTCATCCGCAGGTGGCAGTTCATGTGGGGGTGGCGGGGTATGAGCAGAGTCTGGCGCCATTTACGGATGAGGATATTGGTGCGCTAATCTCGCTTAACCAGAAAGTTATATTTTCTTTAGATGAATTAACACTCAGCGAGTTAACGGCGAATCAGAAGCTTGATTTTAGTATCTTATATAATGCGGTTAGCGTTGAATTACACGAGTTAATTGAGCGTGACTGGCGTTTTTTGATGCCGCAAAAATATTTGCCACTGGAGGCGATTCACCAGCTGTTAAACCGGCCGGTTGATAATTTACATCAGGCATTAAAACACCGATTACAAAGTGTACCGGAATATTTACGTTCGGCAAAAAATTACTTATTGCAGCAACCGGAAAATATTCCTGTCAACTGGGTAAACGATGCTATTTCTGGTGCACAGTCCGGCGCGGTTTATTTTCGAGAACTGGTGAGTCATCCGGTTGTTATGCATAAATTTAAAAATCCGTTACGTTTGCAGCCGGTTTTTAATGATGCATCCCATGCCATGGAAGACTTTGAAAAGTTTTTACGTAAAGACATCCTGCCCCGGGCCAGCGGTTCGTATGCATGCGGTGAAAGTCATTTCAATACGCTGTTAAATAATCAGCATTGTCTCGATATAGATATCAGTCAGCTCTACCAGTTCGGCGAAAATTTGTTTAATCAAACACGTCAGGAACTTCAGGCGTTATGTAAAGATCTACCCGGCTCCGATGATATTGAAGAGCAACTGGCAAACATACGGCATCAGCACCCTGGCAATGAGGGTGACCAGTTAATGGCGGCTTATCGTAGCCGTATGAAAGCGGCATATAATTTTGTTGTTGAACAGGGTCTGGTGAGCATGCCGGATGTTCAGTCATTAAAAGTACAGGAAACGCCGGTTTTTTTGCGCCATGAAATTCCGTTTGCGGCCTATGATGAACCGTCGAGTACCGACCCGCAACAACAGGGTTATTATTATGTGACACCGGTTAAGTCCGAGGGACATCTGCTCGAGCACAACTGGACATCAATTGATTTAACCTGTGTGCATGAAGCCTTTCCAGGGCATCATTTACAGTTCGTAACCGCCAATAAAAATCCGCATAATAAGTTTGCCAGATTACTCAATTCATCAGCGACTTTTTACGAAGGCTGGGCTCTGTATTGCGAAGACTTAATGCAGGAACAGGGTTTTTTAGATAAGCCTGAGCATCGTTTTATTATGTTGCGGGACAGGTTATGGCGAGCATTACGGGTAATGCTGGATGTGGAATTACACACCCGGGGGCTTGGCATAGATAAAGCTGCGCAGCGTATGTGTGATGAACTGGGGTTTTCTATTGATCAGGCAAAAGCCGATTTGAGCTGGTACACCCAATGTCCAACTGTACCTATGGGCTATGCCACCGGCTGGGCATTAATCAGAGCCTTGCGGGAAGAAGAATCGAAAAAAGCAGATTTCAATCTGAAGAACTTCCATGACCGTTTGTTGTCTGTAGGTTCATGTGCATTGCCGTTGGTTATTAAATTTGAGTTTGGTGAAGATGCCTGGCTAAATGCAAAAAACAAAGTTTTTGATTAGCGGGTTATATTTATATTATGTTAAAAAAAATACAGAATTTTTTCGAGAAAAATTTCATGGCTGAATCGGCTGCGGCTGTACCGGTTGAGCAGCAGTTAAATCTGGCAGCGGCGGCACTGATGATCGAAATGGTTCTGCAGGATGAGCAGATAGACGAGGCTGAAGTTAAGGCGGTTAAAAAGGTGCTGACTGATCAATTTAAATTATCAGCTGCAGATGCACAAAGTCTGTATGAACTGGCTGAAGAGCAAAAGCATCAGGCAACGGATTATCATCAGTTTACCCGTCTGATTGCCGGGCACTATAGCCAGCCACAAAAAGTTCAGTTAATCGAATCGCTCTGGCG
>VAPL010633120.1_pt1 | contig 29662 bp, 22 predicted proteins | sample 3395061 | NCBI WGS metagenome assembly VAPL01 (sample SAMN08290444, study PRJNA428436) | hydrothermal vent metagenome | isolation source: Deep-sea hydrothermal vent chimney 2 | place: Pacific Ocean: Juan De Fuca Ridge | depth 2182 m m | reverse complement strand
GGTCTTAATATAACGTCGTTGTAATGCTTGCTTTATAGCGGCGTAATCGTCACCTGCGGTAATACCTTCTATATTAAATCGACGATAATCTGATTTTATCGGGCCGGTAATATCAAAAACAACACACGATGCCACCGTCGCTTCACCTTGTGTATGACTGATATCAAAACATTCGACTCTTTGCGGTAATGAGTCTAACTCCAGCATATCCTGTAATGCTTCAAAGCGTTTCAGAATATTCATTTTATCAGCAATATGTATATCCAATGCGATTTTTGCGTTTTGTTCCGCAAGGGCCATCCATTGTTTTTTCTTACCTTTTAATGGGCGCAATAGATTAACTTTGTGTCCAGCAATTTGACAGAGCGTGTCTGCGAACAGTTGAAGATCATCAATTTTTTCATTAATCAGCAATTCGGATGGGATCTCCATCGTGCGTACATTTTTATTGTTTAAGGTATTGATTTCAATTAATTTATCTTGTAAATAGCGTTGTGAAATAAAAGCAGACAATATTTCTTTTAGATTAGCGTTGTGTGAATGTTTAGGGAAAAATATCTTACTTCCCAGGTTTCTGCCATTACGTATATAAAATACCTCTATGCAGCTTAGGTTTGCTTTTACCATCGCAGCAATAACATCAATATTGCCTGCGTCGTTACTAATATACTGTTTGTCCTGGGTGCGCCTCAAATAGCTGATTTGGTCTCTGTACAGTGCAGCGCTTTCATAGTCCTGTTTATTCGCGGTGTTTTCCATGCGGAAAACCAGATGATCGATGACTGTATTTTCCTTGCCCTCTAAAAACAAGCAAACATTTTTTACATCTTTAGAATAATCGTCCTTGTTTATTAGATCTACACAAGGTGCGCTACAGCGTTTTATCTGATATTGAAGACAAGGACGTGATCTGTTTTTATAAAAATTATCTTCGCACTGACGTACTGGAAATATTTTTTGCAGCAAAGAAAGCGTATTTCTCGCTGAAATAGCACTGGGATAGGGTCCGAAATAGCGCCCCTTTTCACGTTTTGGCCCACGGTGAAACGCGACCCGGGGATAATCCTGCGCTAATGAAACAAATATAAATGGATAACTTTTATCATCTCGCAATACAATATTGTATTTAGGTTTAAGCGATTTTATCAGATTATTTTCCAGCAAAAGCGCTTCTGTTTCATTACGTGTAATGGTAAATTCGATGGTGTATATGTGAGAAACAAGTGCCAACGTCTTCGCGTTTTGATAGCTTTTACTGAAATAGCTGCTGACGCGCTTTTTCAGACTGCCCGCCTTACCAACATAAATAACGATTTGTTTTGCGTTTATGAAACGATAAACACCGGGCTTATTGGGTAATGTTTTTAATATTAATTGTAAGTGCGCCGCTATTTGTTCAACTGTGGATTCGCTAGACTGTTTAGATAATTGCTCAGACATAAGTTGATAGAACCTGACAGGTTCAAGGCAATAAACGTTTGGCCTGTTTAAATACGTCTTCAAACATACCCGTGGTCAGACGCCGGGTTTGGGTGTTATAGCGGCTACAATGGTAAGAATCTAATAACCACTTATTGTCTGCCAATGTATGTTTATTGTTATGCGCAAATTTATAGTCTTTAATTTTAAAATCAAGCGCTTTAATAACGGCATTGTGCGCAATCGTTCCCAGTGCAAGTATCACACTGCCCGGCGGCAGTCTCTTTAATTCTTTTTTTAAGAATTGATTACACATGGTAATCTCTTTGCCTTCTGGCTTGTTTTGCGGCGGTAAACATTTGACCGCATTGGTGATTTGGCAGTTAATCAATTTCAATCCATCATCTTTTGACGTGGCATTCGCTTGATTACTAAACCCGAATTTATATAAGGTTTCATAAAGCAGAATACCCGCATGATCGCCGGTAAAAGGCCGGCCGGTAGCGTTAGCCCCGTGCATACCGGGCGCCAGCCCAACAATAAGTAACCCCGGTTTTTTTGCGCCAAAACGCGTACCAAACGGCGCTACAGGCCGCGCATGGTAATCTGGATAATTTTTGCGCACACCAGCTAAAAAGTCGCTTAGACGTGGGCACAGCGTACAATTGACGTCAAATAAACTCGTTTGTTCCATTCTTCTGCCCTTAACAGCCTTGGCCGAAATAGCAACGACCCAAAATTTAAAAAATTGACTCACTTATAGTATAATAATTAAAATTAAGGAATAATTGTAACGTATTGTTTTATCTAAATCAGTTATTAAAAATCTGGCATTTAGCCAGTTGCGGACTATGCATGATATAGTCAAGTCAAACACCGTCTAAAATACTGACTACGCTAAAAATTTGATTCAATAATACGGTGCTAATTCTAGTTACCCAGGAAACAGACACGATGAAAACGAATTCATTTAGACGCTTTTGCAGTTTAATACTGATAGCCCTGTTGGGTGTGTCTTCCTGTGATTTCATCGATAGTGATGTAGAACCGCCGACCAGAGTGACGTTTCCAAGTTATCAGCAGATTTATACTGGCGGTAGAAATACTTATTTCATAAATGGAACATTTCTTCAAGGTGACTTCGTCGATTTTACTGGCACATTGACGATGACTTGGAATAACGTCACGATCAATGACCGGTTAAATTCTATACCTAATGCTCCGTTTGTTAAATTCACCACCGAAGAAACTATCGGCGTGGTAACAAATACAGCGACCCAATATATTATTCAATCTGAAGACGCAGGCAGCGCTGATAGAGGATCGGTATTCTTGCATGCATTTGATAGCGGCGATCCTGCAAATATATACTGGATAGATACTGATGCGAATTTAGAAAATAGTGAGAATATTCAAGTGTTGTTTTCACCCTTTCAACCAGATTTAATTACCGCTGGGGAAAAAGGTCAGACACGTCGGTTTGATTTTGACGTGATGGACAACTGCGATGCCGCAGGTACTCCCTGCATACAAATCGCAACGGTAAACGGATCATTTACTGTTGTTGACGAGGCATTAACACCTGTGTCTACAAATCTTGGAGATTTTGAGGCTTATAGGATTGATTACGATTTTACTATTACACCAGCCACACTCATAGAAGGAACTGGGTCGGCGCTAACAACATTAATCGATTTTAGAGCATCGTGTGCCGCACCAAATTTTGATCAGACCTTAATTACTGTACAAGGCAGTATGTGGATAAACCCGGATGTTGGTCCAGTGATGATTCAGAATAACTGTAATGGTGATACTTACATTGCAAGGCTGACTAACACAAATTTTCTTTTCTAAAATTAGCACAAAAACAATAATAAAGAAAATACTGTTGTCATTGCAAAAGAAAGAACTACATGTAGATAGAAGTAAATCGATTTACTGGTTCCATAAGCTATTATTGATGCCTCAACGCATCCACTGGTTTAAGTCTTGCCGCGCGTGATGCGGGATAATAGCCCGATATTACGCCGACTAACATCGTTACTAGCAATGCTGCGAGGATCACTATCCACGAGGGTACTGCCGGTAGCCCCGTCGAGAGCACAATTGCGTAGCTAATCATAAAACCGATAATAAGTCCTAATATGCCACCGATGCTGCTGACAAAAATTGCCTCGAGTAAAAACTGATTGTGTATATCTTTATTTCTCGCGCCCAGCGCTTTTCGAATACCTATTTCTCTTGTTCGTTCGATAACAGAGGTTGTCATAATATTCATAATACCGATGCCACCAACGAACAAAGATATTGACGCAGACAAAATACCAATAAACGTTATGTTGGTCAGTATGCTGTCTGCTGTATCAATCCAGGCTTCCATGCTTTCCCATGTATAAGCATACTTCCTGTTGTGACGGCGAGCTAACGTTTCAATTACCTGGTTTATAGCAGGCTGGACAGAAGCCAGATCATTCGCTTCGCCTAATATACGGTGTACGTTCTTTGATGACGTTAACGTCTGGTGAAGTGTATACGGAATGAATACCCGGTTATTGATATCAAAATTTTCCGCAGCGCCGATACTGGATAGAAAGTCTCTCTTTTTTTCTTTTAATAAACCAATTACAGTCAATTTTAGTTCGTTAATACGAATACTCTTACCAATCGGATTTTGATGCATACCAAACAGTTGTTTTTGTACCTCAGGCCCGATTACGGCAACGGATCGACGCCGCTTGATATCTTCGGGACGAAACAAACGTCCCAGTGTTATTTTTTCATTTGAAATATCAAAGAAATTGATACCTACCCCTTCCATCACCACGTTATCATAGCGGCTTCCTGAGCGAGCCAGCACATTCCAGTCTTCAAAATAAACTTCTGGGGAAATTTTCCTTAATGCTGGGCAACAATGTTTGTTTATTTTTTCAAGGTCACTATTGGTAATGCCACTTCCGCTTCTTTGTGTGGCGTTGGGTCTTTTTTCTTCCCAATCCCGGTATATCCACACCGTTTTTAAACCATAACTTTCCAGCTCATTAAATATATAATGTCGTACTGTATTTGTTACAGTGCCTACTACCATTACCGCGATTATTCCGACAAGTATGCCCAGCACGCTTAATAATGTACGCAAGCGGTTTTCCCGAATTGCCCACATCGATTGCTTAAGTGCGTCTTGTATCTGTATACCGCCTTGTTCCATTACTTAATGTTTCTTTTGATCTGCTACTATTTTTCCATCTTTAACTATCAGCCGACGTGTAGCATATTTGGCAATCTCATTTTCATGCGTAACAAATACTATTGTCCTGCCATTAGCATTAAGATTTCTAAACAAATTCATAATCTCTGTACTTGAACTTGTGTCCAAATTACCTGTTGGTTCGTCAGCGATTATTAATTTCGGATTATTTATAATTGCACGTGCGATGGCGACGCGTTGCTGTTGCCCACCGGATAATTGCGAAGGAATATGGTGAGCGCGATCACCCAAACCAACCATATTTAACGCCTGATGAGCGCGTTTTAAACGTTGCCTGGGTTGCACGTTTGCGTAAATCATTGGTAATTCAACGTTACGAACAGCGTCTATACGGGAAATTAGATTATAAGATTGAAAAACAAAACCGAGTTGTCGCAACCGCATATACGCAAGTTGGTCATCCGTAAACGAATCGACTCGTTTACCTAACAAACGGTAAGAACCTTTATCGACGACATCCAAGCAACCTAGAATGTTAAGAAGAGTGGACTTGCCGGAACCCGAAGGCCCCATAATTGCGACAAATTCACCCTGGTTGATTTTTAAAGAAATGTTTTTTAAAGCGGGAACGATAATACCGCCATCGTCTGCTGGCGAGTTTAGATAATGTGATTTACTAACATTTTTTAGCTCGATCATTCCGAAGTACGAGATTTAGAAATACGAACTCGGTCACCCTCCTGTAGATCCTCCCCTTTGGGAATGATGATTTCTTGCATTGAACTTAAGCCACTTAGCACCTCTACATGCGTCAAATCTTCCATACCTGTATCAATAGAAACAAAGTGTACACGTCCATCCCTGATAGTGCCTACCCATGATTTTCCATTTCTGGTAATGACGGCACTAATAGGCAATTTAGTGGCATTATTTCTGGAGAATGTGCGTATTTCCGCATCCACTTGTTGCCCCATTCGAAGTGTCGGGCTATTGCGGCCCAAACTGATAAATACAGATACCGTATTGGTGCCGTCATTTTTACTTGCAGCTGAGGCAATACGACGAACACTTTCAGTCCAGGTTTTATCTGGAAATGCGTCACTAGTCATGAAAACAGTTTGTCCAACCGAAATTGAGTTACTGTCAGCCGAATCCACTTTTACTTCGATTTCTCTTTGGCTCAGGTCAGTAAGTGTGAATACGGTATCTGATGGTGTAATCCATTGGCCGATTTGAGCGAATTTTGCAGTGACTGTGCCATCAAATGGCGCAACAACACTGAGCTTATCCAGCGACAGTTGAGCGGTTTTGCGCGATTCCTTAGCCACATTTTCCTTAGCTTGAGCAGATTTCAGGCTAGCCTCAGCTTCTTCCATTTGCTGTTGCGAGATAGCCCCTAAAGTTAGAGCACGACGCATTCGTTTTAGTGTTTTGTTTGCTAAAGCAGTCTCTTCTTTAGCACTTAATAAATTGCCTTCCGCTCTTTTAATATCACTAATGGCTTCTTCATTTTCAAGTCTAACCAAGGTTTTACCTTTTTCGACTTTCTGACCTTCTATTACCTTGACTTCAATGATCTGTCCGGAAGAGGAGGATGACACATTGACATTCAGTTTACTAACTACTCTACCAGGTACATTAATTGTTTGGTGTAAAGTACCTTTGCTCACTCTGGTTATATCAACGGAAACTACTTCATTTTTATTTACGTAACTCCAAAGGCTCCAAACAATGATGCCGATCGATACCAACACAGCCAATCCCAATATTCTGAAGCGGTGAAAAACATCAAAAATGGCCTGCATAAAACTCGGTCGAAAAATGTCATCACCATCGCCGAACTCGGAAAAATCAGTATTAATATCCAATGCGGTGATTATTTTTTTGTCGCCGACGATGTCTTCATTACCGAATGAAGAGTCGAATGAAGAGTCAAATGAAGGATCGACTTCCGTTACCGGTGGTGGTTGCGGTTTTTTATGCTTAGCTATTTTTTCACTCGGTAAAACTGTCGCAGGTTTATCTTGCAGTTTTAACTCTGGTGTACCATCGCCCGTATGGTCAATTGAAAATAATCGTTCATCGCCTTTAGCATTGGTTTGTTTTAGTACCGGTATGTCGTCGTGCTGTGACGCAGTTTTGGATAAGTTCTTTGTATTGCCTTTCGTATTGATCTTTTTCCTGTTCTTATTTTCGGTAGATTTATATGTTGGTTGTGTATGTTGCTTGGGTGTTTTTATAGGTATTTTTTTCTTGGGTTCAATATCAACAATAATATTAGTAACCTGGTTTAAACCCAGATCAGCTTCCTGCTTTATCGCCGCCAATTTTAAATTTTCCAATATTGATAATTTTTTCTTTTTTTGTTTATTGGCTAGCAGTTCTTTCGGCGTTGCATTGCTTGATACACTACTTGGTAATTGTTGTTGCTTCGCCTTAGTCGACTGCAGTTTTTTATTTTGTTTGTTCGCTTTATTTAGAGTCGATTCAGACGCCCTTTTCTGTTGTTTTTTTGGAACAGACCTGTCCGACGGAGTATCAATTGGGGTTAAAAACGAATCATTCGTTTCGTCTAATTGAATATCTTGAGCACCCAGAAAACCGAGCTTGTTTTCAATTGGTGTTGTTGCTGAAAGTGTTTTTGGTATTGATGTTCTGGTTCTTGGTACTTTAGCGGGTACTGCTAATTTCTGCTGCAAACCGCCTGGTTGCCCAAGTGCGTTGGGGATTTCCAAAGCATAACCATCTGCTGTGCCAGGATAGGCTTTTTCCGGAACCAGTGTACGAATTCGATCGTGAAGCTCTTCGCCGGTAATCGGTTTTACTAGAACACCATTTGCACCGGCTTCATAAATTTTTAATAAAGTTTCTTTGTCGGATGTACCCGTTATAACGATGACAGGCAGTAGCTTCTTTCTGGGATGGCCACTGTTTCGCAAAAAACGAACAAGTTCGTCACCATCCATACCGCCGGTAGATAGCGTTAAATCGGTTAATAACAAATCGTAATTATTTTCGAGGATAGCAACAACGGCAGGCTCTGCTGAAGGAAAAAAATCAACTTCATAGCCGTATTCTTTGAGGATTTTTTTGGTGACATAAGCAGAGGTACGGCTGTCATCAACATAACAGACCCTACCGATCCTACCCTCGGCAACACTTTTAGTTGCCGTGTTTCCAGAGGTAGAAACGAGCTTGATTATTTTTGTGCCATGCCCCTTCATTAATCGACTACCACACGCCTGTTGACGGGTTCTCTCATCACTCGATATATTAATAATACTACAAAAGGAGAACGGTGCGTAGCGACGTCATGTGAGATCACTATTTATTATTACCCGTTTGTTGACACCGTGAAGCGGTGAGTGTTTCGGTAATAGCTTTCGCGGTAAATAACTTACTGCAAACGAACTCTTCTCATAGATACTTATAGTCATATAGCGACGCGATACTGATATTCCTTGAATAAAAAATGCTCCCTGACTACACCATTAATTGTTGTGATTGTTACTTAAATGCTACCTAAAGAATTAGTTAATAAGCATCACACAATATACTGTTTTTACGTGGAATACCAGCCTGTTTTTATATAAAAGCAACTGAAAGTCGAGAAGCAGATTAAAGCCCATCGAGATCTATGATGTACAATAAATCAAATCGGGTATCAATTTAAGCCTCACAACACCTATGGTTAATTTCACCCCACATAACATATATGTTTAATATATCTTAATCAGAAGATTATCGCTATATCTTCAATTATTTTATTATTATTTTTATTCATTTGGCATAATAAGCGCTAATCCGTCAAAGAGTAACGGGTGCGCTTCATCAATTATTTCATCAATAATTTCTTTATCCAACTTTGTTCTTTTCCAGGCATAAGGATCAATTCGGTCTATATAGACATCTTTTAGATGCTCCATTTCCGCAATGTGAGTAATCGCATTTGCCAAATGCAAAATAGAGGCTTCGAGATCATCGGCTTCGGCTTTCGAAGGGCAATGATGATATTTAATAGAATTTTGCAGCGTTGTAGGTAATTCCCATAATTTCATCAGTTCAGCACCCACGTCACCGTGATTAAATTCGAGAAAATTTTCCTCAACGACATGTGATTGTTCATCGGTTAACTCAATGCGGCGTAACATTTGGCGTGACAAATCGGGTAATTTATGGAATAAAATCAGTTGACCAATATCATGGAGCAAACCACTAACAAAAAGTCTTTCTGTGTGCAACACATTGCAGCGCGAGGCAATTAAACGTGCAGCTATTCCGCAAAACATGCTGTGACGCCAAAAACTAGCCATATTGGCTAAATCAATTGGAATATTTGAAAATGTACGTACCGCGGAAACAGCCAACACAAGATTACTGAGCTCATGCGAACCAATTATTGTAACAGCCCGTGAAACGGTTTCGATTTTAGACTGGTAACCATAAAATGAGCTATTCGCGACTTTTAGTAAGCGAACTGTAAGACTCGCGTCCTGGCTGATAACGTCGCCGATATCGTTATTTGAGAAACTTTGATCACCCACCATAAGGTTAACTCGAATACAAACATGTGGAAGTGAGACAAGTTTTATAATTCCATTTACTAATTCTTCCGCGCTGATTTGGACATTTTCTTCGCTTTGATTCTGCATATTAATTCCCACTCATTTATCAAAACCATAATAATAATATGTTATGTTGAGTCAATACTTAACCTTGAGTCTTCTATCGGCTGCTTTTAATCGAAATATTAGTGCTTTATAAAATTTGCTTAACTATTCAAATCTTGCTTATTATTGAACAAAGTTGAAGATTGATTTTAGTTTTATAACGGGCGCGGTTGGAATTTTTCAAGAAGCTGGTTAGAATCAAATAGAATTAGTCGTGACAACATATTTTATTATTTGACTACGTGATGTAAACTTCATCAATTGATAGAATTAATAACCGCAAACTAGACCACAAATACAAGGGGGCGAAATTAATGGACAGTGTATTATTAACGATGATCAGCGTAATTTCAGTTGTAGCGTTTGTTTTATCTGCTTATGTAGTAGCAAAAATATACCAAGATAATCCCGACGAAATTAAATTTAATGGGTGATATTTTAACAATTATGGTGGGGTTAATTTCGATTATTGCCGTTGTCCTAATGGCATTTCTGGTATCAAAAATTTATCGTAACAACACAGATTGATACCCTCGTTTTTAGCCCTCTATTCTTACATATCATTAATGCTAAAACCCAGTACCGGGCCAATATTTCCCTTCTCCGCTTCCTTCCAGAGGCCTTTCCCGTTTGTTTGACCGCCATTTATTAACTGAAACCAGTAATAGATTGGTCGGTAGCAATATTATTTCCCACTATTTTTTACTAATTGCCTAATATTTATCTAAGTCGTGCCGATAAGTTTGTAGGTGAATAATAGTGGTGAAATCTATTAGAAACTGACAAATCAGTTCGGGGGGTGTCTGGCTACATCGCCAGTAAAATTTCTACTACCGCACTATTACGTCTGGTACGTATGTCAGGTACACGATTTAAGTTAGGGGCCGCCTAGGCCTTAAGAGAAAAGATAATTAAATATTTAATTTGTAGAAAAAACGAGGATCGAATGAAAAAAACAATATCTTTACTCATTCTTATACTTGGGTTATTTAGTGCCCAGACGCAAGCAGATATTAGCAGCGGGACTTATTGGGGTCTTGGATATTCAAAAACAGATACTGACTTGGCTATAGCCAGTATAGGCGCAAACGGACCAACAACTATAAATGAGAAACCGTCATTAGATAGCTTTATTTTCCGCGGGGGCTACTACCTGGCGGATTATCTGGCGGTAGAGTTTCATCTAGGCACTTCTTTGTCTGAAGAAAGCCAAACAGGTGCAAGACGTGCTAAAGCTAAAAGTATAATCGGTGCCTTTGTACGTGGTAATTTGCCTTTGCACCAACAAAATGCAAATCTTTATATTTTGCTAGGTGGTAGTCGAGCGGAAATTAAGCTGGAAGAACCCCCTTCAGCTACCAATTTATCGGGGGTAACGACCATAACGGGAACTGGCTTTTCATACGCCTTTGGTATTGAACTTTATGCCACACCGTCAACCGCGATGAACATTGAATATACCCGTTATCTTAGTGAAGATGACGCAACTATTAATAGTCTTTCTATAGGTTTTATTAAACATTTCTCATTGCCAACATTGTTTTAATGTGGTGTTGACATATAGTCTAAATTTAAAACAATATACATCCCTATTCATTTTAACTGTGACTATTTAACCGTAAGACTAAAATCTATAGTCTTACGACGAAATAATTCTGTATTATTATCTGAAATTGATAATATTGGATTATATGAAAAACACAGAATCGACACCTCGAAGCAACACATACATTTACCCTTTCCTGGTAATCGTATTGCTGGTTTTTATGGCTGTATTATTAGCGAAGCAGGAAAATGTAGCGTCTATTCCTGAAAATTTTGTTGCTGCATGGACTGAGATGAATAGCATGCTTATTCCAAGACGCGCCTTAACGGCTATTAAGGTGAATAATTATATTTATTCAATCGGTGGTATCGATAAATTTGGCCAATATGTAAAACAGGCAGAATTCGCCAAAATACTTGCAAACGGTCATTTAAGTACCTGGCAATTAACTTCTTCTCTAAATCAAGGACGTTTTTATTTGGCTGCCGCGGCAGCAAATGGTTATATTTATGCAATTGGTGGTGGAATAGGACCGCCAGGTAGCGATAACCAAGCAACTGCTATAGTTGAAAAAGCGAAAATACTTGAAAATGGTGCATTAGGCCCTTGGCAAATTGATAAGGAAATGATATCGGCGCGACGTGGATTAAAAGTTGTTAGCAATCATAACACGCTCTACGCATTAGGCGGCTATAATGGTATATTTTTGAAATCAATAGAACAAACGCGTGTTTCAGATACCGGTACACTAAGCGAATGGGAGTTATCCTCCGAGGAATCCCTGGTTGATCGTTACATCCATTCTGCAGCAATTCATGACAACACTATTTATTTATTAGGTGGTCATGTGAGTGGTAAAAATAAAATGAGTTACGGTGATGTTGAAAAAGCAAAAATCAACCCGGATGGTACCCTTTTGCCCTGGCAAATAGAAAAAACAAAACTGCGCATGCCTAGATTCATCGCATCTGCAATTGCGCTTAACGATTACATTTATTTACTGGCTGGCCACAATGGTGGCAACAGATTAAAACAAGTTGAATTTTCTCGAAAAAATAAATCTGGAAAACTACACCGTTGGGAATTCACCTCTCCACTAATTTACGAACGCTCAGCCGCTGCTGTTGTTACTACTACTGTAAAGAATGCAGCCTATATTTATATAATAGGCGGAATGGGGAAATCTGGCCCCTTAAATAATGTCGAAATGGCGATGCAATTTTCAAATGGACAATTGGGGCGACCGCTCCCTTAAATACTAATCAGAAAGTACTAATCAGACACAACTAAGGAATCAAGTCAGGTTCTTGCATTTTTTCTTTTTTTCGTCTCATCTTGTCTTTCCAGTTTCGATGTGCTTTCATAATCTCAACGACTTCTTGTGGATCATCCGTTAATTTGATGAATGAGAAATCCTCATCTGATATGGTTTTTCTATCTAGCATTGTTCCTCGCATCCATGCAAGCAGACCTGACCAATATTCTGTTCCAAACAAGATTAGGGGCAAGGGATGTATTTTGCAAGTTTGCATCAGCGTGAGTGCTTCAAAGAACTCATCAAGTGTGCCAAAGCCACCAGGCATACAAACATAACCTATAGAGTGTTTTACAAACATCACTTTACGCGCAAAAAAGTACCGGTATTCCATCGAGATGGTTTGATATTGATTGTGCGACTCCTCTCGAGGTAACTCTATGTTGAGTCCAATTGATTCTTGCCCGCTATTGAAAGCGCCTTTATTTCCGGCTTCCATAATGCCGGGACCACCACCGGTGATAATAGAAAATCCATTTTCAGCCAATAACTCTGCGACTATTACTGCTTTTTTGTAATATGGATTTTCTTCATCAAATCGTGCCGAACCAAATATTGATACTGCATTTTTAATTCCCGTTAATTTATCAAAACCCTCGATAAACTCACTCATTATTCTTAAAATGCGCCAAGCTTCATTTCCTTTCAGATCATTTATCATCATGTTGCCTTTCGTGTTAGTTTCGTACTCAAAATAATATTTAATAATAAAAACAGGTGCTTACAGCTTGTTTACACACTGAACCAAACGCAACCAAGCGAAATAAAGCACTTGTTTATATAATAATTATCGTGACCGCAGTAGATAGTTTTTTAGAATTTGGACGATATATACTTTATATCGAACAAATTTCGCAAAATATAAATTCAAAAATTAATTAACTAATTAATTATTTTCTGGTGCGACCTTGTTATGGCTAAACTTTTGCTGTTGTTAGATGATGTTGTAATTAACGAATATCCTCTGGATAAAAAACGTATCACGATAGGACGCGAAGCAAGCAGCGATATATTGGTAGATGACCCAGTTGTAAGCGGCCAACATGCTGTCATTACTATTGACAAAAATACCTTTATGCCTGAAACATTGGATGTGTTTTTTAACGATTTAAAGAGTACTAATGGAAGCCGGATAAATAAACTGCGACCCAAAGAACGACAAAAACTTAAAAATGGAGATACACTCGAAATTGGCAGAAGCGTTTACCGCTATGATGATGGACAAAATAGTCCCATTGATGCAACGGCCATATTTATACCCGACGACGACGACAGATAACTGTTATATATAACAGTTATATATAAGAATGGATTATCTTTGTTGCTTTTCTCTGGATTTCACAATATCCCACATGGCATCCATTTTTTCCAGGCCGGCTTCGTTGATGTCAATATTATTTTCCGCCAACAATGCCTCTACGCCTCTAAAACGGCGTTCAAATTTATTATTTGCATGACGTAAAGTAGTCTCTGGGTCGATACCCGCATGGCGTGCTAATATGGTGGTAACAAACAGTAAATCACCAATTTCATCTTGCATACGCTCAGGTAATAGACCATTTTTAATTTCATAACGTACTTCGTCTATTTCCTCATCCAATTTTTTTATTACACCATCGATACTACTCCAGTCAAATCCCACCATGGCGGCTTTTTTATGCAATTTGTATGCTCGGGTCAGTGCGGGTAAGGTTTTGGGTATGTTGTCTAGAGCGCTTTCTGTCTCCAAACCAGTAGTGATGTCTGTGTCGGTTTCATGGTTATCTATAAATGTATCTTTATTCTTTTTTTGTACTTTTTTATTTTTGAGTAATAGTGCTTGCCGTTCCTTTGATTTTATTTCTTCCCACAATTTGTTCTGCTCTTCAGGCGAACTGATTTCCGTGTCCCCAAACACATGTGGGTGTCTATTCACTAATTTGGAAATAATCGATTTAACTACATCACTAAAATCAAATAAATTTTTTTCCTTGGCAATTTGCGCATAAAAAACTACTTGAAATAGCAAATCGCCCAGTTCTTCTTGCAACTCATCCATTGCATTTCGATCTATCGCATCGGCTACTTCGTACGCTTCTTCTATCGTATAGGACACTATCGTCGAAAAAGTTTGCTCTTTGTCCCATGGGCAACCCGATTCTTTATCACGCAGTCTTTCCATTATTTCGAGTAGATGCGCTATTTTTCTGTCATTTACCATTGTATTTATAGTCGTTGTCTTTTTACATCGATGATATTGGGTAGCTGATTCACTTGTGAAAGCACTTTACTCAGTTGGCCCAGACTTTTGATTTCTATAGTCAATGTCATGTGCGCTTTATTCTGTTCTTTGTCCGAAACTGTATTTACACCAATTACGTTGATATTTTCGTTGGCTAATACAAAAGTAATGTCGCGCAATAATCCAGAACGATCATACGCAGTAATCAGAATATCCACAGGATAAGTACTCTCGGTTCTTTCGGCCCATTGAACTTCTACCAGCCTGTCTTTCGAATCGATATTATAATGCAATGCGTTTCCGCAATCCTGTCGATGTATAGTGACACCTCGACCGTGCGTAATATAACCAATAATGGCATCACCCGGCAGTGGTTTGCAACATTTGGCGATTTGAGTTAATAAATTGCCAACCCCATTTATGTAAACATCTGAGTCTTCATTTTTCGACCGTTTCCGTGGTCTGCTGATGTGTATTTTGTCTTCTTTCTTTTCTGTTGATTCCTGTACAGCATTAATTATTTGTGTCGTTTTAATATCTGTTCGGCCAACGGCAGCAAAAAATTTATCCACTTTTTGATATTTGAATTGTTGTGCAATTTTTTCAAAACTAATATCGCTGATACCAAGTCGTTGTAATTCCCTTTCGACAATATTTCGCCCTTCGGTGACATTGGCATCGTAATTCTGCTGTTTAAACCATGCCTGTATTTTGGCCTTTGCCCGACTACTGTGTATATAATGAAGATTGGGATTCAACCAATCTCTGCTCGGCCCACCCTGCTTGAGCGTGAGTATTTCAATCATTTGACCGCTTTGCAGGTTTTTCGTCAATGGGATAATTTTTCCATTTGCTTTTGCGCCGCGACAACGGTGCCCTATTTCTGTATGCACACGGTATGCAAAATCAAGCGGTGTCGACTTGTTCGGAAGGTCAATCACCTTACCGTCGGGAGTAAAAACATAAATACGATCTTGTATATTTTCATCCTTAAGTTCGTTTATGAATTCTTCTGTACTGGTTATATCATCTTTCCACTCCAGTAATTGCCTGAGCCAAACAATTTTCCTTTCAAAATTGGCATCTTCCGCCACATCTTCTTTATATCGCCAATGTGCAGCCACACCCAGTTCAGAGTGTTTATGCATATCTGCTGTTCTGATTTGAATTTCAATTGTTTTCCCTTCAGGTCCAATAACGGCAGTATGCAGTGATTGATACATATTTTCCTTCGGTGAAGCAATGTAATCATCAAATTCACCGCGAATATAATTATAATCACTGTGCACTATACCTAACGCGGTGTAACACTCTGCTATACTCGGCACAATGACTCGCACAGCACGTATATCAAATATTTGATTGAAGCTTAAATTTTTCCTTTTCATTTTTCGCCATATACTGTAAATATGTTTTGGGCGACCACTAATTTCAGCGTCTATACCAGAATTTTTAAGCCGTTTCGACAAGGTTTGCACGAATAATTTTATATATTCTTCACGATCCAGGCGACGCTCATCGAGTAGATTTGCAATTTCTTTGTAGGTACTGGTATCAAGATAGCGGACTGATAAATCTTCCAGTTCCCATTTAAATTGCCATATGCCCAACCTGTTTGCCAACGGCGCATAGATGTCCATTGTTTCTTTTGCAATAGCACGCTTTTCGGATTCGCTTTTTGTTTTAACGCTGCGCATGGCGACAACCCTGGCGGCAAGCGTAATCAATACAACTCTGACATCATTGGCCATCGCCAATAACATGCGACGTAAATTTTCAGATTGGTTCTCCTTGCGGTTAACAACAACGTGTTGATTAAATCTGTTTATCAGATTCATTTTGCAAATTCCATCTACCAAATCAGCAACGCCTTTACCAAATTGTTTTTCAATCGTTTCAAATGAAATTTGTTTCTGATGAATGGCATTGCTTACCAGTGAGGCGACTATCGACTCACTGTCCATGCGCAGTTCATTTAATAATTCTGCGGTGATTAGCGCATCCTGGTATGCGGACATTGTCACGCTATTGCCCTGCGCTTCTCTGCTGTCCTTTTCTACCCCTTTTTCGATAACATTGGCATGCGTGATTTCTAATGCTTGCCTGATCAACGTTACATCTTCTTCTGGACGGCCCGATTCCAGCCGTTTTAACCAGGCCTCGGGTGTCAACAAGTCCGTTGTAAGCTGATTTGGACGTTTTGAGTTTGTACTTACCATGACTAACTGCCGCCACCTTAATTATGCAATTGATACAAACGCTTAAGGGCTATTATTAAAGTTTTATTAAGTATCGACCGATAGTATCCTTACAGGAATAAGGAGACTATAGTTATTAACCCTCGATCGAAATCATAACAGTAACATTAGCAGCCTGTCGGATTTTGGTGATGGTTGCGAGGCAGATCCGGCCAAGAGTTGCTGAAATTTCAACCAACAAATAAATCAAGACAGAATAAATTGTCATTAGTTCATATAGTTATATAATAAAATTAAATAATATCTCATGTATTCCAAATACATCATTTTGGGAGTTGTATATGAAATTAGGTAAACGCACTGCGTTGACTATGGTATTGCTATTCCTGCTACCTGCTTGTTCAATGCTCTCTGATATTTATCAACCACCAAAACCCTGGGAGCGGGACAAACTTGCCCAGGAAAAAATGCTAATCGGTGGTGATCCATTAGACGCCGCGATCGACGACCATATTTATTTCAGTAAAGAAGCAACCAGCATAGGTAGCTCTATTGGCGGCGGAGGTTGTGGATGCAACTAAAATTATCAAAGCAATTTACAAAAACAAATAAAACCATTTATCAGGGACTCGCAGTCGCAACCTGTACGCTGCTGTCTAACCTGCCGCAGAATTCATATGCTCACGATGTCGAAGGTAAAGATCTCGATTACAGTACCAGCTTTCTCGATTACGTTGAAAAAGGCCGCGTGAAGGTCAGAGAAATAGACCAAACCGTAAAATGGCAAATGAATGATGATATTACGCTATCTGGCTCATTTATCTTTGATTCCATCACCGGTTCCACACCCACTGGTGCATTACAAACTAACAACAATGTAGCAGCGCAAACATCAACAACGGCATCGGGGACATCATCCGGTACGGGTTTTGGCGGCGGCGATGGCGCAAACGCCAAGTTCCTCGACCCCCTCTCTCCAATCGTAGACAGGCGCGTTGCAGTGAGCGGCCAAATCGAACAAGCGCTGGATCGAAATACAAGATACAAAGCGGGTGCATTATTTTCAAGTGAAGATGATTATACATCCTATGGTATCAACGGTTCTTATGTCATGGAATTAAATAATAAACTACTGACTCTTGAGGCTGGTGTTGGACTTTCTTATGACATAATAGACCCGATAGACGGGAGTCCTGCGCCTGACAAGCTGACAAATGTTAACTCGACGTTTGCATTAGAAAATGGTGAAAAAGCTACCTACGACTTTAGCATCAATGCGACCCAAATTCTCAATCACCGAACAGTTGCTAAACTGGGGTTTACCACAGGTGTCGTCAAAGGTTATCTTTCTGATCCCTATAAAGTGATCACGTTACGCAACGAGATCTCCGGATTAGCAGAAGCCTATTTCTTCGAGCGACGACCTGATTCGCGTTTAAGAAATGCACTGCTGTTGGATGTTACTCATCAACCGTTTGAAAATGATGTGATATACGCAGGCTACCAATTTTTCTGGGACGACTGGAGCATTCAATCGCACAAAATTGATGTCCGTTACCGCTGGGGATTTGGTCGCAGTTATCTAATGCCTCATTTTCGTTTTTACCACCAATCAGCTGCAAACTTTTACAGAGAATTTCTCGACCGGGGTAATGGAGAAAACCCGGATGCCGTTGGAACCCCGTTTGGCATTAATGCACCTGCTTACGCCAGCGCGGATACGCGCCTGGATAAATTAAATACGTTAACATTGGGTATAAAATACGGTATCGAAGGCGCTTTAGGTCATTTCCGAATGCGATGGGAATTGATGCATCAAAATGGATCGGCTGGCCAATTCAAAGTACTAAACGCCCGTATTTTCCAGATTTCGTGGACGTTAAATCTTCAGTAACTATTAATAATAATCAGGGGAAAAAACTGACCAATCGAAACATTCGATTGGTCAGTTTCATTCTTAACTTAACACTTAACTTAACATAAGTGACATAAATGATTATGCGCCAGGTATAGCCGGGAAGCCAGCAGGTGCCATATTAGTATCTTTAGTTAACGCTTCAGGGTTTTGCACGCCAAAATGTCGATAAAGCGTCGCTGCAATAGACATGGGTTCATATTGCGGACTTCCGTCAGCGGGGGATGTAAATAATCGATTCTGTCCAGTTGTGCCAATTACTTTTGTAGTACCAATTATTTGCCCCATTTGTCGATTTAAGTTTGGATCGGTTCCACCGAAAGTATAAAGATTCATATTATTACCATGATCCCAGCCGATAGAATTATTCAGATTCACATTTCGACCAAATTCGCCAAATACATTAATTATTACATCTGTTCTACTAGGACTATTGGTAGTACCGTTAGCTAACAGTATCAATGCCTGCTCGATATTCTGCATCAGCCCGCGCATACGGTTCACATAACGGTTATTGGCCATGGCATTATCATGATCATCCCAACCACCAAGCCCACCAGTGCTCAATGTCATGAATTTCGTATCAGGATTTTCCAAGGCCAATACGCAAGCAGCTAATAGATTATCACCGAATCGGCCTTGAAAATTGGTCAGTGGTATTGTGTTCCCCACATTATCTGGGTCTGGAATTTGTGGGATAAGCGCATTTGGGTCGCCTAATGATGTGCTGAAAAAATTATCCAACTCTCTTCTTTTAATAAACGAATCGCCTAATGTCGCGAATTTACTTCCCACACCAGCAGTGGTGCGTTGAGCCAAGTCATCGAGTGCGTCATAGCATGAAATTGAATTACCTGCCACATTACAACTAGAATTAGAATCAATACCATTATATGTTCTTAATCGACGATACGGGTTATTGAAATTACTATCCAAGCTTACTGCTCGTAACGACAGGGGTAAGTCATTAATATCACCCGCGTTAAATAATACGGTGTCCCCTTCAAATGAAGCAAAAGGGATTACCGGTGTGGTTGTTGCAACTTGAGGGTCATATATATTGGGCATAAATGTTTTAAGTATCGCTGCCAAGGTGGTACCCATACCGGGTGCTGTTTGATCTAAAACACCTTGTTGCGCAGAAAATATACTAGTACGATGTGCTTTTGTATCATCGACGATACGGTTTATTGTCCGGAAGACGGTCATATCACCATTGGCAAGCATCCGCTCCATCTCAGTACCCCCAGCATCTTGCCAGAAACCATTAGTGGTAAATTGCGCTCCGGCTGGCGTTTGTAAATCATTGGGGTATTGATTTTGAGAACGTGTATTAATCTCTTCTATATTAGTAAGATTTCCAGCTAATTCTGAAGGACCACCGTACATAAATATATTAATTACCGTGGGCACAGTAGTCGGTGCTGCAAAAGAAAGCTCGCCTGCGACGACTGCCCTTGCATTTATCAATGCGTTATCAGAGATATTGAAACTTTTAGCCTCTACTTTTCTTATAATACCGTTTTTCATTATTAATGATGGTGCAGCCAGGGAGGTACCTATTAGTCCAAGCGCTTTTAACAAATCTCTTCTTTTCATGGCCATCCCCTCGCTAGTTAACTGCTTTAAAATAGTACATTTCTGGAAGCCGGGACAGGTAATCTAAAACCAAACGCGTCCTCCCGTCTGAAGATGAGTCCAATCCAGCCGAGTTTATTATTTCAATTAATGTATCCAATTCATCCTGGTTAGGATAGCGTGCGATAACTGAGAGAAATAAGTAGCTGATGAAGTCCTCTATTGGCATTGAGCCTCTATTATCATTTATGTCCAAAGTTGAGTTCTCAAGCATGATGGCGTCACGTATTGCGCGATGCAAATAAGCACCACCGAGTGCATTTAATGGTACCACGGGAAACCGGCCTAATTTTAACGACAACGCCGGCTGATACATCAACGCCAAACTTGTTTTGAAATTACCACTACCGGGCTCTCCTCTGGAAGCACTGCGATTCAAATCGCGAAACACGTTGCTACCCGGCTGCCAATGAACACGCCCACCTGTATTAAAAAATACTTCTTCCGCCCATTTTGGCCGTTCTGAGTTTAATAAATACGTTTTTGAAAAAATAATGGCTGTAAAAATATCTTTAAATGTAGTTGGACTGGATTTGACAATGTCGTTCACTAATGCAGATCTAACCAGGGGGTCTGAGTTCACTTCCAACATAAGATCAACCAATACAGTTGCCATTCGAGGAATAACAAGTGGATGATTTGCAACGGCATTAAAAAAATCTTCACATGTTGTCACGAAAACAGTATCGAATACCAATTGTGGCACCGTATTATTATTTGCACTTGGTTTTTTTAAGATATATCCCGCATTTTCATCCGTCAGGCTCCAGTTTTTGCATGCGATTGATGCCTTTGGTACATCTGCATCCCGATCAAACAAACCGAGGTAAATTTCAATCATTTCCCGAGTATTGTCTTCCGGTGAGCGGAAACGGCGCCAGTTTGTTTGTGATTTTTGATGATTGAAAATAATAGTTCTAATTGGGGTATTACTTAATATTGAATTTGCTAGATTTTCCACAATAGTTTCCACATCTTCCACAAAAGCAGAATCTATTTCTTCCGCCGGTGAAAAAAGAATGGTGTTAGCTAGTTTATAAGCCATCCAACGGGCAAAAAATTCATCACTTAAAGGAAGTTCATATAGATACGCAGATGGAAACTCCATTTCTGGTCGGCTAAAATTATACTTACCTTCTACAGCGGGTTCTGTCTCCGTGGCAGGAGAACCAAATATTGTAGAATATATTTCACTCTTGTTTTGTATCGGCAGTTTTAGTTGCGCTTTGGTTTCGCTAATAAAATCAACACCGTAATTTGAAATTTGTAAATCGGCGGCATTAGCCGTGATAGAGGTGGGAACAAAAAAATCGTCTGCTGGCACACCTTTAAAAAAAGTCGCCATTAATTTATTTGCGACCTGATACTGCTGTATTTCTGACAGGTTATTGAATTCGGTATCACTAAGCTCAGCTGCATTACCTTGAGGAGTCAATACGCCTTTGTCATCCGGGGTACCTGGAGAACAGGCGACTAAACCTGATCCTAATGCGCCAATACAAAGAAAGGATAATAACTTATTCATTTTTCTAACCCCTATCAGTGAAGGAAATCTCGACCACACACTCATTTTTTGTACACTCTTGCTTGACAGGCGCATCTTAACATCTTTAAGTTGGCCTTTTTCCACTTAGTCAATAATATATCGGAAATAGTTGAAAAATCTGAGCATTAAGGATCAAACTTTATGTGATGTGGTAGACAAATTTGTGAAATATATCTAAATATACATCCGCGACGGGATATAAGCATATATATCCGATTAAATTATATTTTTAGCGGGCCAAATTCTTATTTGGCAATAAATATCCAGGTGTATAAACGCCTGATTTTAGGCAAAAATCGTTTATTCTATTGATATGCTAGTCAACGGTTTTATAACAATTTCTTCCCGCTTTTTTTGCGGCGTACATTGCTTTGTCAGCTAATTCAATTAAATCTTCAGGCTGGGCATCTTTACCTGGTTTAATAGTGGCCACACCTGCGCTTAGCGTTACATAATTTCCCAGTTTCGAAAATTCATTTTCTAATTTGAGCCTGTTTAGATAGTCAAACAACATGTCAATAATTACTTTTGCGCCTTCTAAATCCGTACTTGGCAATATAACCACAAACTAATCTCCGCCATAACGCGCCGCCATATCACCTGGCCGTTGTGTCACCTCTCGAAGAACAGCCGATACTTTTTGTAAACATGCATCGCCCGATTGATGCCCATAGTTGTCATTGTACGGTTTGAAATAGTCTATATCGATCATAATCAAGGATATGGCAACGCCTTCTCGCGTTGCTCTTAGCCACTCTTGTGACAGATAACCATCGAGATGTCGTCTATTCGCGATTCCGGTCAAGCCATCCAAGCTAGATAATCGTTGCAACCTTTCGTTGCTGATTTCGAGTTGCCGCCGGACTTCACGTAAATCTTTGAAAGCCTCATCGCGTTGCAGTTGCGCCATATAACTTTTTGAATGTGCGCGTATTCTTGCCTTTAACTCAATCGGGTCTGGCAGTTTTACCAAATAATCACTAGCTCCTGCACTAAAAGCATTGCTTTTGTCCATCGGATCTTCTTTTGTTGACAGTACTATGACTGGAATACCTTTCGTTTTGGTATTTTCTCGATAAATTTTCATTAATTCCAGACCATCAATATCTGGCATGACCAAATCTTGTAAAATTATTGTCGGTTCTAATTCACAAGCGTGTGCCAATGCATCACTAGATTCAGAAGAGTAATGGAAATCAATATCTGCCTCGTCGACTAACATTCGTCTGATCGCCTCCGCTACCATTGGCTGATCATCAACGAGAAGTACAACGCAGTGCGTGTCATTGATTAATTTATCTTGTGATTCGTTATCCGTCATTTTGTACGCGTAATTGATTAGAGTTAAAGCGTTAAATATTTAATTTTGTTGGCTATTTTATCCAAGGGGATAATGTCCAGTGCAGCATTTAGATTAATAGCCTCCTTTGGCATACCAAAAACGACGCTGGATTGTTCGTTTTGAGCGATTGTAAAATCCCCTCTTTTGCGTAGCTGCAGTAATCCTTGCGCCCCATCAGCCCCCATGCCTGTTAACAAAATTCCAATGGTTTTACCCGGCCAGTTTTTCGATACGCTGTCAAAAAAAACGTTAACTGACGGTTTATAGACTAAATCGCTAGGTTCAGTTGAATAACACATTGCACCATTGTAATCTATTATCAAGTGGTCATTTTTAGCCGCTATGTAAACATTCCCCTTTTTAATTTTTTCATATTTTTCTGCTAGCTTAATTTTCAGATTAGTAACTGAATTTAGCCAGGTAACAAGCTCTGGTGTAAAAGATTCATCGACATGTTGAACAATAATAATCGGCACCGAAAAATTATTCGGTAATGCAGCCAGAATTTTTTCTAGAGCTTGCGGCCCACCTGTCGATGCTCCAATCACAATCAGAGTCACATCATCGCCGCTAATTCCCGCTTTTTTTACAGAGGTATTGCCAACAGAATCAGTAGTTGCTGAATTTTTCTTACTTGGATTGAGTAAATATGATATTTTGTTAATTTTATTCAACAGTGCACTGTTATTTTGAGCATCGCGATCCGCGCTTCTTAGTGTCGGTGTATTAACCGCATCTAACGCGCCCGCACCTATTGCACGAAATACTTTATCAGTATTACTTTCAACAGATGATGTTACGATAACAATCAGACAGGGTGTTTCTTTCATGATGATCCGCGTTGCCTCAATGCCGTCCATTTGTGGCATAATCAAATCCATCAAAATCAGGTCTGGCTTTTCTATTCGACATTTTTCTACTGCTTGAACGCCACTATTTGCTATCCAAACAATTTCAATTTCCTTAGACAAGGAAAGCACTCTACGCAGTGCTTCTACCGCCATTAACATATCGTTAACAATCGCGACTTTCATAGACAAAATTACCTTTTTATAGCTAGTTTATTTTGATAGCTGTAAATATTGATAGCACTATATTAATAGCACATAGGCTCGAGCAAAATGGCTTTATTTATGCTTCGCCAATCAAATCGATTACGGCTTCCAGCATTGTTTCATCGTGAAAACTTCCTTTTGTTAGATAATAATCTGCACCTGCTTGCAATCCTTTCTCTCTATCCTCTTTAAGGTCTTTGTATGAAACGATCATAACAGGCAGTCTATTTAAAGAAGTGTCGTTTTTTATCATTTGAACTAATTCAATTCCATCCATCCTTGGCATATCCACATCTGTAATAACCAAATCGAATGTTTGAGATCGGACCGTGTTCCACCCATCTACACCATCCACAGCGATGGTAACTTGATAACCATTTGCTTCCAATAAGTCTCTTTCTACATCTCTTACAGTAAGTGAATCGTCTACCACCAGTATTTTTTTTCTCGATTTTTGATCCGATACATCGGCGATTTGGATTACTTCGGCAACTTTTTTATTTGTAGCGATGTTATTGATAGAACGAACAAAATCCTCTATATCAATGATTAACGTGGGCTGACCGTCTTCAAGCACTGCAGTTGCGCTGATATCTTTAACTTTTCCCAGACGTGGATCAAGTGATTGCACAACTAATTCACGTTGTCCAACCAGTTCATCCACGACCACAGCATATTTGTTTAGGTGGTCATTTACGACAACAATAGAGATTTCATCTTTATCCGATACCTTAGCTTGTTTTCCAAATACCTGAGAGGCGGATATCAGCCTCAGATATTCTTCTTCATATATGACGTATTGATGCCCTTCCTTACGTAATATGTCGTTGCTGTTTACCTTGAGAACACGATTTACCCTTATTAACGGGAACGAATAAGATTCTTCCGATATTTCAACGAGCAATGCGGGGACTACAGATAAAGTAAGTGGTAATTGCAAAGTAAATCGAGTACCGTTGCCTTTTTTTGAATTAATATGAACTAAACCGCGAATTTCTTGTACGGCTTTTCGCACAACATCAAGTCCTACCCCTCTTCCGCTAATTTCAGTTACACTTTCTCTGGTAGAAAAATTAGGTAGAAATAAAAACTCCAGGCTTTCCTGTTTTGATAAAGTGTCTGCAATATCCCGTGTGACTAATCCTTTTTTAACGATTGTGTTTTTTAACGCTTCAACATCAATGCCGCAACCATCATCTTCTACGATAATTGATAGTTGCCCACCGCTATAAATAGCTGAAATCGTAATTTTACCTATTTCAGGTTTGCTTTTTGCTTTACGGTCTCTGGGGAACTCAATGCCATGATCTATTGCGTTACGAATCAAATGCGTTAACGGCGCTTCAATTTTTTCCAACACATCACGATCCACTTCATTTTCAAGACCATTAATAGTTAGATCTACTTTCTTATGGAGTTCCCTGGCAAGATCTCTCACCATCCGGTGAAACCCTTGAACACCATCAGCGAAAGGTCTCATCGTACTTGAAACTACTTCACGGTATAAACGCGCTGATAAAGTGGACATTCTACGATCGAATGATTCAATATCAGCTAATCGGTCTGATAACATTATGCGGCATTCGCCTACTTTATTCAGCGCGAAAAAAATTTGGCTATCAATTTGAGAATCTTTTTCCGTGATTTTTGTTAGCGAGTCTTTGAGTGTTTCTAATATTTTTGCCAACTCTAACTGTCTTTTTTTAATTTGCAGCATTGAAGTAGCGTATGGATAGACCCATTTTGAAGTTATTAACAACTCACCGCTTATTCCCATGATTCTATTCAGTCGATCAGAGCTGACTCGCAATACCCTGTCTTGAGAATTACCTTTGTTAACTGGCGTGGCACTAGTAGACATGGGTATTTCACTAGTAATGTCGGAGAGTTTATTTGCCAAGTATTTTTTTTGCTTTGGAAACTTTAATATGCTATTAATAGATTTAATTGTAGAGCTTATTATTGATTCATGACTTTTTTCCCATTGTGCCAATTCAGTTTCACTTTGTATTGTAATGCTTTTTATAAGATCCACAGCTTTTAGTAGAATATCAATGTGATTTTCATCTAAAATTATTTTTTTAGCTTGTGCAGCCACAAAACAATCTTCCAGGACATGTGCGATACTTTCCACTGACACAATTTCAACTAACCTGGATGCGCCTTTAATAGAATGCGCGCACCGCATTAGCACTTCTAAATGGATAGCATTTTCCGGTTCTTTTTCTAAAGTTAACAAACTATCTATCAGTGACGTGCTTCGGCCATCCACCTCAATGCAAAACAATTCAAACATTGATAAATTACTGTAATCGGTTTGTTTGTCATTGCTCATTGAATTTTTCTTTCCAAAGTAGAAAACAATAAACTAGCATCAATGCAACCAACATTAAGTGCGTTCCAGTTGACGACACCAATTAGATATTTTGCTGTTTTTTTGTTTATAGTCGATGGAACATTAAGCAAATCTGATTTGTTATATCTATAAAGCCCACGAAACTCACTCGCAGGAAAAACATAGCGTTTTCTGCTAATAGAGACAACGATAAGACAATTACATAATCCACGCTGATTCCCAGGCTGTTCTTGTTTAGCTTTCTCGACGCCGAGCAATGAATCTAAGGAAAAACAGAGGTGCACTTCGCCGGAAATATTGACAATGCCTTTAATGTAATGAGGACTTTGATGTGGAACTGAGTGAATAGGCTTACTTTCTGAAACCAACATACATAATTTCGATGGAATGGCAAACCACTCATCGCCAAACCTTAATACCATTACTGATTCAGATTCATTCTGATTTTTTTCCTCTCGAATTTCCGAATACTTTATAAGTTGCTCTTCATCTTCATATAATTTACCGTTATGTAACACCTCGCGTGCCAATACTTGCCGCCCTGCATCAATGTATTTGTCGCAATTTTGACAATGTATTACTGATTCCAGCACAGGACAACGTGGCCGTTCTCTACCCCAAACACCGATACTGTTCCAACAGTTTACAATTTTGTCATTCATTGCTCGACTTCATAAATATATGTCATTTTGCTAAATCTGGGCTAGTGATGGAGCACTAGGACTTGTTACGCTTAACCACTCGCTGAGCTCTTTGATGTAATTTTTTCGCCATATCTGCATCGCCTTGTCTACCTGCATGTAGCGCAAGGTGGATCATCGCCGCGTGATGGTTTGGATCTAAGTACACTGCTTTACGAAACAGCTCTCCTACTAATTTCTGTTTCCCTTCTGACTCTCGAATGAGTCCAAGTAAATAATAAGCTTGTGCAGAAGCATCATGTGTCTGAAGATAACTTTCGCAAAGTGCGCTTGCCTCCTTTAGCTCGCCCGCGTCCGCAAGTTGTTTAACCTTCCGTAATATTTTATCATTTTTAGGCGGATTGTTATCGAGAAGGTTTATTTCCATCGTTTCGAGAAAATGTAAACTTTTTTCCCCGGTTGGCGCGGAACTCAATAGTTTTTTGAATGCTGTTTGGGTAGTTTTTTGACCGATTTTCGATTTTTTATGGTCCAATTTATCTTTTGAGAGCGCTCCCTCTTTCTTGCTTTTGGTATTCTCTTTTGGCACTCGATGATATGCAAAAGCTCGGGCGTATTTAGCTCTTGTAAGGTGTTTATTTATGTATTCACCGGTTTCAGCATGCCCAAGAAACATTACCCCATCGTCGTTCAAAAATTTACATAAATTTTCAATTGCTTTTTCTTGTGTACTACGGTCAAAATAAATCAATAAATTTCTACAAAAAATAATATCGTATTTAATAGCTGTGCCATTCCCTAAATTTTCTTCTAATATATTCCCTTGTTTGAAATTTACTGAAGTGCGTATATCTTCGTGTAATACAAAAGTATCGTCTATCCGATCGAAATAAGCGTCAATAAAATTGTTTTCCTTATTTCGAAAGGAATGTTTCCCATAAACGCCTCTTTTCGCTTTACTCAATAAACGAGTACTAATATCTATCGCGTCCAGTTGAAAATAATCGCCGCCTAATCCGTGTTTGTCCAAACTCATTACAATGGAGTATGGCTCCTCCCCGGTTGAACTAGGCGCACTTAGTATTTTTAATTTTTTTTCCTTATTATTTACTAACCATTCGTCCTTAATGTATGAATCAAACGCAATAAAGGATTGCTGATTTCTGAAAAACCATGTTTCAGGAATAACAACTTCTTCAATTAGCTCTTTAACTTCATATTCGGAATTTTCTAGCTCACTAAGGTATTCATTAACCTCACTAATTTCACATATTTTCATACGGTGGCGAACGGCACGCTCAAAATTAGACGCACCGACGGTATTAGCATTTAAACCGATAATACCTTGTAGTAATGATTTAATTTCTGTAATGCTCATATTTATGAGTTATTTCGTTTTATGCATTGTTCTGGAAACAACAAATTAGCTAACTCATTAGTTATCAACTTTTGCAATTCAATTATTTGTATCATTCCATTTTCATTTGATACAATTTCCTCAAAAAAGGCGGGAGTTGTTAATTCTACGTTGCAAGGTATAAATTTGCTTGCATCCTGCCGCATTACATCTGTTACATTTTCCGCGATCAGTCCTAAGAGTCCTTTGCCGTAATTGCTACTGTAATTCACTATGATGATTCGCGAGTTGTAATATTGATTACTCTTTTTTTCTTTCAAAAAAAGACATAGATCAATAACCGGCACGCTGATTCCATGATAGTTAAGTAAGCCCGCCACAAAATTTGGCGCCTTCGCAATTGATTGCAGAGTTAATAACGGCACGATTTCTTCGACGTTAGCTGAGTCTATTGCATAACAATCTTTTTTAACATAAAAAACCAATAACAACATCTACTATTGCTCTTTTGAAACTTTAAATTTAGTGACACCGTGTTGTAAATTATTTGCCGCTTCATTTAATTTTTCTATAGCGGAATTTGATTGCCTTAGTGAATCTACGGTTTGTTGTGCGGATTCATTTAACTGTATCATTGCATGATTTATCTGCTGCGCACCTTGTGTTTGAAAATGCATACTTTGGTGAACGGATTCAAACCGGGGTGTTAAAGTCTGCACTTTTTCAATAATTTGTCCCAACTCACTACTCACTTTAATTACGTCATCGACACTGCGTTTCACCTGCTCAGAAAATTTCTCCATACCCATTACGCCTGCGGATACCGCGCTTTGCATGTCTTTTACCATTTGCTCAATGTCGAGTGTTGCTACTGCAGTTTGATCTGCTAACCTGCGTATTTCCCTGGCAACTACTGCAAACCCAAAGCCATATTCACCTGCTTTTTCTGCCTCTATCGCTGCATTTAATGAAAGTAAATTTGTCTGATCTGCTACTTTGTTTATTGTGATTACGACGGTGTTGATATTGCTTGCTTTTTCATTCAGAATTTCCAGTTTCGCTGCAATTGAACTTGCGGCTTCGACAACCTGGCTCATGGTGTTTTCCATGCGACGCAGACTTTCCTGCCCGCTGGTTGCATAAGCCGCGGTGTCTTCTGCAACATTGGCCACCTGTTCCATGGTATTTTCCAGTTCTTTTGACGTTGAAGAAATTTCTGTTGCAGTGGTAGCGATTTG
>VAPL010044144.1_pt1 | contig 29708 bp, 26 predicted proteins | sample 3395061 | NCBI WGS metagenome assembly VAPL01 (sample SAMN08290444, study PRJNA428436) | hydrothermal vent metagenome | isolation source: Deep-sea hydrothermal vent chimney 2 | place: Pacific Ocean: Juan De Fuca Ridge | depth 2182 m m | reverse complement strand
TATTGTTAAAAATTTAAGAGTACATCAAATTGTTGGACAATAAAACTTAACATTAATAAGATTGTTAATTGCAATTAAGTTCATAATAATTTGTTTAAAGCAGCTAAAATTATAACAAATTAGCAATGGAATAAGCTTTTTTATTAACTATAGACTAAAAATTCTTAATACAGGTTTTTATTGCGGACAGTCTTTGTTCATAAATTAATGCGCCGATTTCTTGGCCTGTAATATCCAAAGATGTGATTGCTTTAGTGTCTATTTCACTTGCTGCTTTAAAAACCAAACGTAACTGCATGCTTTGTGGCGGAATTATATCCTCATAACCGCTGCGGCCACGCGAGTCGGCTTCACATGCCAAAATAAATAATTCAAAATTATCGGCTTGTCGAAACGAATTTAAGGCCGTTAATGCTTTTAAAATAGTGTCTGCATCAAGTTCTGCAATACGATGATAGTGCAGGTGATATTGGGTAACTTTTAATGCTAAATCTCGAAAATTATTAGGAACCTTTAAGCGCGCGCATAATGCTTTGACTAACGGTAGACCGCGATTTTCGTGGTCAAGGTGTTTTGGCCATTGCTCTTTAGGCGTAGTTGCTTTACCTAAATCGTGAACTAATGCCGCAAAGCGAACTTTAGTATCTTGTGACAAGCAACAAGCTTGTTGTAATACCATCATGGTGTGAATACCGGTATCAATCTCGGGGTGGTAGTGTTCACTTTGTGGTACGCCGTATAAATTATCTATCTCCGGAAATAATCGCGCTAGTGCGCCGCATTCGCGTAGTACGGCAAAAAATACCTGGGGTTGTGCTTCTTTTAAGGATGAATGTAATTCCTGCCAGACGCGCTCTTCAACCAAATGATCAACCTCGCCGGAGTTAACCATGTTGGTCATTAACTGCATTGTTTCAGGGGCTATTTTAAAGCCATAGGAAGTAAAACGTGCGGCAAAGCGTGCTATGCGTAATATGCGTACCGGATCTTCAGCAAAGGCGGGGGAAACATGGCGTAATATTCGGTTATGAATATCGGTTATGCCATTGTAAGGATCGATTAATTCACCGTCAGCCGATTCTGCAATGGCATTAATGGTTAAATCACGGCGTAATAGATCTTCTTCGAGTGTCACCGAGGCATCAGAAATAAACTCAAAACCGGTATAACCGTGGCCGGTTTTTTTTTCGGTTCGTGCTAAGGCATATTCTTCTTTTGATTCGGGGTGTAAAAAAACTGGAAAATTTTTTCCAATTTGAGTGTAACCCTGTTGTAACATGTCAGCAACTGAGGCACCAACAACGACCCAATCTTGATCTTTGATTGGTAAATTAAGAAGTTTGTCTCTAATACTGCCCCCGACACGGTATGTAATCATTCTAATCTCTTATTTTTTATCTTATAACATTATATACTATTATAATGTAGTCAAATGGCAACAAATGCTTATAACTAGCTATAATTCAAACTAAATTTTATGGAAATTGTTGCAGTATATATTATTGTTGGTGCGATTGCCGGTGTGATAGCGGGCATGTTGGGTGTTGGTGGTGGTTTGGTTATTGTGCCGGTGCTAACCCTAATTTTTGCGCAAAATGGTTTCGATAACACTATCATTGTGCATCTTGCTATCGGCACATCGTTAGCAACAATAATTTTTACCTCTTTGTCATCAACTAGAGCGCATCATCGTCATGGTGCGATTCAATGGACTGTCGTAAAACAATTAGTGCCCGGGATTATTGTTGGTGCAATTTTAGGTGCGATAGTAGCCGATTATTTTGCAACCGCTATTTTGAAAACAATTTTTGCTGTATTCGAATTATCCGTCGCGATACAAATGGCTTTGCAACTTAGTCCTGCTGCACACCAACGTTTACCATCGGTTAAAGCATTGTTTGGAGTGGGTACGGTTGTTGGTGGTGTTTCATCAGTCGTTGGCATTGGTGGTGGTACGTTAACGGTGCCTTTTTTATTATGGTGCCGAGTTTCGATGCGTTATGCGATAGCAACGTCAAGTGCTTGCGGTATCCCGATTGCTATTGCAGGTAGTATCGGTTTTATGGTGATAGGGTTAGACAATCCCAATTTACCGGAGTATGCGACAGGATATATATATTGGCCGGCATTTTTTGGAATCGTATCGGCTAGTATGTTAACCGCCCCATTTGGTGCAAAACTTGCTCATAAATTACCCGTTAGCACATTACGTAAAATATTTTCATTATTTTTACTGTTTTTAGCGATTAAAATGTTTATGCAATAGTATAAACATCTTATTGATCTAGATCAGACAATATCTTGATCTCAGTATCTAATCATTTTATGTGTTGTAGACTTCTAGTTATGGACAGCAGGACGCAGCAAAATTTAAACTACCGTTTAAAAGAATTTTTTTCAATTCCTCGACAAGTGATATTACACAATATCAATTTGGAACATTGCCCGCATTGCGGTCGGTTTGATATTAATGATGCTTTGTGTAGTATGTGCGAAAATCAACGTGATTGTTTTTGGTTATATAAAAACAATGGTATATTATCAAGCAATTCGAAACCGCTAGTCACCCAAAAAGTTGCATTGGATTTTGCTATCGATTTTGTTACCGATAAAGTTGATGAGTGGCATCATAGTGAAGATAGCTGCCAATGTTATGTGTGTGAGTGGTTACATCATGCGAAAGGCGTTTCTGCCGAATTAGATGAAACGATCGACGTATTATATTGAGTTGTCAAATGAGAGCCGCACCTGAAAACATTGCTTATGAAGCACATGGTAACCTATATTTAAATATTACTAATCGTTGTAGTTTAAAATGTCAGTTTTGTCCAAAATTTAATCGCCAGTGGTTTATTGATGGACATTCATTAATATTGCACCATGAACCCAGCGTTGATGAAATTATTGCCGCAGTTGGCGATCCCAGTCAATATCAACAAATCGTGTTTTGTGGTTTGGGTGAGCCTACCTTACGATTGGATACTTTAATACAAGTTGCAGATTATTTAAAATCGAACAATTGTTTTGTCCGGTTAAATACCAACGGTTTAGGTAATCGCGAGTTTAGAGAAGATATCACTACAAAATTGCGTGATAAAATAGATGCTATTTCAATTTCGTTAAATGCACAGGATGAAATTGTTTATGATTATCATTGTCGGCCAAAAGAATTGGGCTCGTACTATGAACTGTTAGATTTTATTACTTGCGCGAAAGATAATTTTTCTGATGTTACTTTATCTGCTATCGATGGTTTACACGGTGTTGATATTCAGGCATGTGAACGTATTGCTAATGACTATGGTGTAAAATTTAAACGTCGAATTTATAATGTTGTGGGCTAGTAATACTGGATAGCCACAGGTTTACATCAGAATAACTGCTGTTTTTAAAACTCGAATTTTCAAATAACCGTCATTTCGGTAATATGTAAGCCGGAATCTAAAGTTAAAACCTCCCTATTTGTTATTTTTATACAAACTTCAGGCTTAGTTATGTTTTTTAAATGGCACAATATTATTGTTTAGTATTGGGAAAACATCATAAATTAATTTAGGTTTATCGATATAATAACCCTGAGCATAATCAACACCAAAATTTTGTAATAATTTCAGATGCTGCTCGTGCTCTACAAATTCTGCGACGGTTTGTTTGCCTAATGAATGTGCAATTTCATTCATGGCTTTTAACATTGCTTGGTCTACCGCGCTATTGGTCATGTTTCGCACAAAGCTACCATCAATTTTTACGATATCAACCGGTAATTCTCGAAGGTATGCAAACGAAGACATGCCGCTGCCGAAATCATCGAGAGAGGTTTTGCACCCGAGCTTTTGTAAGCTGGAGAGTAGTTCAACGGCGGTATTCATATCGGCAATTGCCGAAGTTTCAGTTACTTCAAAGGTGAGAGCATCGGCACTTAAATTATAGGTTTGTAATAAGTTTGGTATTAGTTTTGGTATCTCCGGCACGGTTAGTGATTGTGCCGATAAATTAACTGAAAAGCGAACATCAGGGTAGTGATTGCGAATGCTAGATAAATATTTAATGGCATGATTGATAACCCAAGTATCAATATCAACTGCTAATCCAAATCGCTCAGCAGTTGGTAAAAATGCGAACGGCATAATAATCGCGCCTTGTTCATCACGCATTCTTATTAGCACTTCATACGATTCTAAGTTTTGGTTGTTGGTGTTCACTATTGGTTGCAAGGCGAGTACAAAAGAGTTGTTCTCAATTGCTAATTTAATTCTACGTGACCACCCCATGTCCAGTGACATGGTTTTAACATCGTTAGAATCATTGTCACTAAAAATATGAACACGGTTTCGGCCTGCGCGTTTAGCAAAATGACAAGCAACATCTGCCTGAGACATTACTTCACTGGTCGATTTTGTTTCTTCATTAATAATGGCAACACCAATTGAGCAACCTATATCAATAATTTTACCTTCGTAATGCAACGAGTAGTTTGCTATTTGTTCCCGAAAATTTTCTGCAATATCGGCTACAATTTTTAAGTTATCTTCGCAGATTAAAATAACAAACTCATCGCCACCGAGTCTCGCGAGTAGGTCACTTTTTCGGGTTCGTTGTTTTAATATTTTGGTAATATCAACTAATATTTTATCTCCTGCTGCATGTCCCAGTGTATCATTAACATATTTAAAGTTATCAAGATCCAGATACAATACTGAACAATTATGTTTTGAATTTCGCTTGGCTTTATCAACCACTTTTGTTAACTCGTCATTAAAATAAGCCCGGTTATTTAGTCCGGTTAACTCATCGTGTTCGGCTAAATAACGTAAATTTTCTAGTAAGGCTTTTTGTTGAGTTATATTGGCTATTAGTGCGGTATATTTTTTTTCAGAATTTAATAGCATCAAGCTTGATTTGAACGATAATTGAAATATTTCACCATTTTTTCTATGACCAATAATATCACTATCGATTGTTTCGACATTAATTATTTCATTTCGTAAAAAACTATTTAAATATTGCTCTCTATTATCAAACTCACTTGAAGATATGTATTTTGATAATAACGTACCGATTACTTCTTGTTCTGACCAACCAAATAATTCAGCAGCAGCGGCATTCCAAGTTTCGATAGCACCATTTTCATCAAAGGTTATAATACCTTCGGCAGTATTATTTAAAATTGATTGCAAGCGTTCTTGTCGCGCACTGACTTCACTGCGCATGTTGCTAAATGCACTAACTAAATCTTTCATCTCACAAAGATTATAATCGGGCAGTGCAACATTTTTTATGCCATTGGCTTCAGCTTTTAGTGCTTTGGCAACGCCGTTGATTGGTCTACGAATTTGAAATTCAAATGTTAGTGTTCCGAGTAGCCCTAAAATTATGATAAAAAAACTAAAATACCATATTGAGTTGATAACTGTGTCGGCAGTTTCAATTGTTGATTTTATGTCACTAGTCGTTAATTGTTCTAGAGTATTTTTAATTGCTCTGAGTGTTTTCTTTATGGTTTCAAATAACGGATAAATTTCATTTTGTAACATTCGGGTATCTAAGCGAGTGTACTCGTTAGATGAATATATTTTTTTTATTTTATTATAATGTTGATTCCAGTTTTGAATTAAAGGATCTGAGCGAAGTTGTTTTAAATGTTTTAACTTTGTTTTTAAGCTAACTATATCGAGGTTCAGCTCTTGTATATTTTGCCTGAAAGTTTTAGTCGATAAAATTAAATTAACATTCAGCAGTAAATTTGTTTTAGTTTTAATATCGTCAATCGTAAGAAACAGTGAATCGTTTATAATGTCATCGGAGTTTAGGATTGAATCTTGCAATGCAGTATTTAATTTCCATAAATCATCATTTATATCGGTAATTAGTTCATTTACTGCTGTGCGTTCCGACAGGTGAGCAGAGATGGATTGTGATGACTTGATTATTTGGTTATTGGCGAACCAAGCAAAAACAGCAGTAAAAATTAGTAGCGAAAATGTGACTAGCAGAAATCGGCTTAATAATGAATTTAAGCCACATTTTTTGGCAAGCTTGCTGCGTAAGATTAAAATCGGTGATTTAATATTTTTTCCTTAGAAAATATGTTGAATTTAATCTTTGTGATAAAATTCTCGGTGCTGTGAGGTATTCAGGGCTAGTTGCATTGCCTTGTTTTATAATTGGTTCATTATCTCAAGCTCAAATTAACTATCGTCTAATAGTTGTGATTGTTTAATTTTTATACTGCTGATAGTTGCTTTTATAGAAACTTATTTTTTGTAATGATATACGGGGAGATCAATGTTATCACGTTGTGATAATTGCTTATTGATGAAGTGATATATTCATAATGAATGATACGCAAATTCAATTTTAGCAGGTGAGATAGTGTATGAAAAATTTACATCTTAAAAATAGATTTATTTTAATTACTTTTCTTGGCATCTTATATTTTAGCTCGAGTATTACCCATGCAGGTTTTTTTACCGGAATTAACACATTGGTGGGCTTTAGCTAATCGTTTTTGGCCGACATTTTATGTTGTTGATAAAAATGGGAGTATTCGTGATGTGGTGGTGGGCGAAACCCACGAAGGTGATCGTAATGCTTTAAGAATTGAATCTAAAATACAAGCGTTACTTTTGGACGATTAAGTTAACCACCGGTAACAGACATAAATCGAACGATTTGGCTTGGTTTATCGTTAAAATCATGTTTCTCGGGTTTTAGGTTAATGGCTAATTGAATATGCTGTTCTAGTTCGGCATCACTAATACCGGCACGTAATAACGGGCGTAGTGGGTAATTATTATCTTGACCAAGACACATATATAGCGTGCCATCAACTGATAGTCGAACGCGATTGCAAGTATCACAAAAATGCTGCGACATAGGAGTAATAAAACCAATGCGTAGTTCAGTCTCGGCGACTTGAACGTATCGAGCGGGACCACCTCCGGGCATAACACCGGGAATTAAATCAAACTTTTGAGCGAGTCGCTCTTTAATAATTTGTAGACTTAAATATTGCTGGCTGGCTTCACGACCAGTGTCCCCCATTGGCATGGTCTCGATAAAACGTAAAGTAAAATCGTGTTTGATACAAAATTCAACCATGTCTTCAACTTCGTCATCGTTAACACCTTTCATGACTACCATGTTTATTTTAATTGGGCTAAAGCTTGCTTGCTTGGCAGCCATTAATCCTGCAATGACTTTATCGAGTTTGCCTGATGTTATTTGTTTGAATTTTTTTGGACATAAGGTATCAAGGCTAACATTGATGCGTGATATACCACTTTGCTTTAATGCGTTGGCTTGTTTAGATAACCGTGTGGCATTGGTTGATAATGATAAGTCTTCTATACCCGGTAGCTTGGATAGCTTCTTTGCAAGATTAGCAATATTTTTTCGTACTAATGGTTCGCCACCGGTAATCCGAATTCGCTTTGTCCCTAGACGACCAAAGGCTGCAATAACTCTTTCTATTTCATCAAAGCGTAACCAGTTTTTGGGTTCTTCAAAGTTGTTAAAGCCCTTGGGCATACAATAGTGGCAGCGTAGATCGCATTGATCGGTTACGGATAGACGTAGATAATCAATGGTTCGGTTAAACGGATCGGTCAAAGTTTTTGATGTCATTATGTCGTCACAACTTTTAATGGGGTTGTTATTTCAGATTCCATTATAGAGAATTCGTTCAGCTTTTAATAATTAATTCTTACAATAATAGCCCTTCATTTTCTCAGCCTTTCGTTGTAATACTGATTAAGTATCGATCTAAACGATTGGTATTTAGTCAACAATATCATTATTTTCATCAGCTGTTTGGACCTCGTCCATAATTTGAATTAAGTCTTTTGCCCACGTTAGAAATATTGGTTTTAGGTTTTTATTGGGATACATTTCACTTAATCGCTCGGGGTTGGTAGCTGTTAATACTGTTTCGTTATTTTCAGAAAAAATGGCAATTTTTAATGGTAAATAAGGAATAAGCTCAGGAAAGCTTTCGACAAGTTTATTAATTTCGTCTAGTTTGCCGTAAAAAACCACTCGATATTTATCTGTTTTATAGCCCATTTTTGTTAAGCCAACATCGATGCGCTGTATCCGAGACAACGTATTGCCGGTTTTTTTTATTGCAGCTTGCAACGTTGCCATGGTTTCAGGAAAATCTTGAGCAGAACGAACCATCAATAAGTCATCGGCTATCGCAATATTTTGAAAAATAATTAAATACAGTATTAGCATCAAACTGTGTTTCATAAAATAGCTTCCTCAATAATATCAATATAGACATCTCGCATTTCTTGACAGGAGCGATCTAACTCGGAGTTGTTAAATAGTTTACTAAGTCGAAGCGGATTAATTGCCATCACTCGAACTTTGCCCTTGTTTTCAACTACGGTAATACGACACGGAAGAAATAATCCAACCCGAGGATCAATCGCTAATGATTTATTAAGTAAACTAAAATTACAAAAATAAATAATAGTTTGTTTGGCATTAGATTTTGTTTTTTGTGTAAAACCATTGTCTAGGGTTTGAATTCTAATGATTTTAAAATTTTTACCAATTGCTGCGCGTTTTATATTACTTATTGTTTCAGAAACTGAATAGGCTGATTCATAAGAAATTATTGGATTAAGTTTTTGCTGCTTGTTAGCCGCATTCATATTTTTGAAGTGGCGAACATAGCTGACAATATCATTTATATCTGAATCGCTAAGATCGCGGTTTTTAAACGCGGGCATTGGGGTGCCTTTGCGGCCATTAAGCACGGTGCGTTTAATCATTTGATCCGTTGCAGAAGCAAGAAAACCAATGTTGTTTAAGGCCGGTGACATAATTGCTAAGTGACGGGGTCGAGAAAAAGTAACTCCAGTACCTTTACTGCCTTGTCCTTGAGTGCCGTGGCAGTTTGCACAATGGGTTTGGTATTGTTTTTTACCATTAGTGACATTACCGTTTATGACACCAGTGTTTTCGGTGATAATTTTCACCTTGGTGAAACTGCGTATGTGGTTAATTATTTTAGTCACATCGGAATTGCTTAGCTGCGTGAATGCTGGCATCACTCGGCCGGGTCGGCCTATGCGTATTGTTTTTCGAAGATAGGCATTTGATATTGCTGCTTGAAAATCCGGTAGCGCAAGCGGTACTCCAACGCCACCATTGCCAGTGTTACCATGGCATGCTGCGCAGTGTTGCAAATATAAATGTTCACCGGAATGAGCCGCAAATGAATTTAATGCAAAACCGTTAAGGCTAAGCCATACTGTAATTTGTATTGCGACTAATCTGAATTTCATGGTAGTCAGTATACTATATATGATATTAGCGTAAACTGATATGTATCATGTTTAGTAGCACTTTCCACGTGACTTCTGAGTAGTATGAATAGTAAAAAAAGAAATTAAATTGCCAACTGGAAACACGTTGGGGTAATACAGTATCCACTAAATTATTGTATTTTATAGATTTAAGCTTGCGATTGAATATCAATATTAGAATATTAAATTAAGTTGATGTAGATCAAAGCGAATAAATTTAGGGGGCATAGTATCAATTTACAGGACATCTCAAATTAAAATGATAATTATTAGAGTGAGGAAATAGCGTGAAGAAGCGATACCTATTAGCTGTGCTAACAATCAGTGCTGGATTAAGTCTTTCAGCATGTGATCAAAAAACTCAAAATAAAAATGTGTTTGACGCTAAAAAATCGACAGCGACAAAACGATCGGAGCCGGCTGGGGTTGTGGTGAAAATTGACCCAGCTTTAGCAGCCGAAGGTGAAAAAGTGTATAAACAAAATTGCATTTTTTGTCATCAAGCAGATGCGATTGGGAAACCGGGATTCGCACCATCCTTAACAAATAAAGAATTTTTAAGTGTCGCTTCTAATAAATTTTTAATGAGTACTATTCGTGATGGGCGTCCGGGTACTGGCATGCCACCGTTTGCACATCTGGGTAGAAAACAGGTGGAAGCGATAGTTGCCTATTTACGGGATCATGCCGTACTACCGGATATTTCAGCATCGATTGATGCGCAACCAGAAGCCCATGGTGATCCACGTCTTGGTGAAATGTGGTTTAGACAAATATGTAGCACTTGCCATGGTTTTAATGGTGATGGTTATTCAGCTGGCAGCACCGGCACCGCAATTGGTAAAGCAGGTTTTCTAGACAAAGTAACCGATGGCTTTATTCGATTTACCATTGTTAACGGACGTTCAGATACCCGGATGCTTAGTTTTAATGGCCCAGCGGGGTTAGCTAACTTAACGGATAGAGAAATCGATGATATTATTTCATATCTGCGAACCATACCATCTAAAAACTAAAAGTATTCAGAATTGAATTTAAGGAGTTACAAAAATGAAAAGAAATAAAATGTCTCGCCGTAATTTTCTAAAAAGCAGTACTTTTATTGCCAGTGCGGCCGCGGGTAGTAGTTTGTATGTTGGTAAAAACCCTGAATTAGAAGCTTCTCCGGTTTCAGCAGCAACGGTTACCGATCGAAAAACGGCACTAGCGCAGTGTCCTTATTGTGGTGTTGGTTGTGGCACCATTATTCAAACTGAGAATGGTAAAATAGTCTCGATGCGACCGGATAAAGATCATCCTACTAATTATGGTTTGCAATGTATCAAAGGTTTAACCGCAGCTGAACCAATTTATGTTGACCGTATGGAAGGCGAGCCCTATGTTCGTAAAGATGTATGGGAGGAATGGCAAAAACCAAATCATGGCGACATGGAGTTTATTAGTAAGACTAAAGGCTCATTTGATGAAAAACATTTTATCCGGGTACCGTATCACGATGCATCCGATATGGTTGCACGTAAGATTGCTTATTTAGCCAAGAAATATACTGGTAACTCCATAGCATTATATGGTTCTGGGCAATTAACGATGGAAGGTCAATATTTAGAAAACCTTTTTATGAAGGGAGTGTTAGGTTCAAACACCATTGAAGCTAATGCGCGTATGTGTATGACCTCAGCGGTAACCGGCTATTTCAAAACGTTAGGTTCAGACACACCGCCATTAGCATATGATGATATTGAGATTGCCGATATGATTATGCACTTTGGGCATAATGCTCGAGAATCACACCCCATTATTTTTTGGCGCGCTGCAGATCACAAGCGCAAAAATGATATTCCAACCGTCGTGGTTGATCCACGTTATACCGGAACAGTAAAAGGCTATGAAGATATCAATCCAAAGAATTCAGTTCACGTACCGATACTAAATGGTGATATTAGCTTTCTAAATTCATTAGCACATGTCTTGTTAAAAGATCATAAAGACGTGATTGATTGGAAATTTATGAAGGCCCACACTACCGGTTGGAAAGAATATGTTGATGGTGTCACAAAGGATTATAGCCCTGAACAAGTGCAAGATCGCATGGGTGGTATAAACCATGATGTTTCACCAGAGTTAATTCGTCGTGTTGCAGGCATGTTTGCTGATGCTACTCGCAAACGATTAGCACGCAGCAAAGGCAAGCAAGAAGGTAAAGGCTATGGCGGTGTTATTATCATGTGGGGTATTGGTTATAATCAACACATTCACGGGCAAAACAATGTTGTCTCAGTTATTAACTTATTAACCATGACGGGGAACTTAGCAAAACCCGGCTGTGGTCCATTTTCAATGACCGGCCAACCCAATGCAATGGGCGAACGTTTTACCGGCGGCTTAACCGGACGGTTACCATTCAATCAGCCGCTAAAAAATGCCTCACATAGAAAGCACATGGCAAAGCACTGGGCTGTTCCTGAAGCAAACTTAATTACAGCCATGAAAGCCAAGAATCCTGGAATGGCAATTGGTATGATGGAACGGGCACTAAAAGACGAAGTAAAAGCCATGTTTTTTGTATACGCCACCCATATTGATTTACCGGATCAACATAATTTAATTAGACCCGCGCTACAAAAAACATTTAATGTCGTACAAGAAATTTATCGTCATGCTCCAAACAATCTTTATGCCGATGTAATTTTTCCTGCTGCCACCTGGGGTGAAGTTGATGGTGTTTATATTAGTTCTGAGCGCCGAATAAATCGCACCGAAAAAGCAGCGGAGCCACCTCCAGGTTGTCGTCCTGATATGGACATGGTGATAGACAAAGGAAAAGAAATTGCACATTTATTGGGATTGGATGCCGATAAGATATTTCCGTGGAAGCGTATGAAAGATGGTTTTTACGATGCGGAAGAAATTTTTAGAGCGGTGGTGGTTGCATCTGAAGGGACTGATACTGATTTAACTGGCATGCTAGAAGTTGAAAAAGTTGATAAAAAAGGTTTGTATGAGCAATTAATAGAATTGCGTGGTGTGCAGTGGCCAGCTCCAACTTACGAAAGTGCGAAGGCCGGTGGCACCAAACGTCGTTTTATGATGCAAGAAGGTGTTTGGAAAAATAAACCCTACGGTTACTTTCGAACTAACGACGGTAAAGTTCATATGAGTTTATGTTTACAAGATTATAGTCGACGCAAAGAAATCACTAAAAAGCTAATGGAGTTTGGTGCTAAAGAGGGAGTTTATAGCATTGATAACATTGATGTATTAAGACAAGCTCGTGATATGGGATTAACACCGGATTTACCCGATGAAGAAGTTCGAGGAAAATTATGGAATAATATTCCAAAAGATAAATATCCTTACTGGTTAGGTTTAGGTGTTGTGTATGAACATTTTCACACGGCCAAATCAAATCGAAGCCCAACAACCCGGCGTTTAGTGCCCGAGATGTATGTAGAAATGCATGCTGATGATGCTAAAGAATTAGGCATTAGTGATGGTGATAAAGTTCGATTAATCACTCGGCGTGGTCATTACGAAGCAAAAGCGCAAGTTGGTTCGAATAGCCTTGTTAAACCTGCGCGTAATAGTGTACCGCGAGGATATATGTTTAGTCCTTGGAATTTGTCAGTGGCCGATAGTGCTGATCCGAAAAAGAACAAGTGGCTAGTAAACGGTGTATCAAGTCGTGCTTGGGATATTGTATCAGGACAAGTTGATTTTAAAAAACTTGCTTGTCGAATTGAAAAAGTATAAATAATTATTTTAACTAAGAGATGAAACGTAGACGGTTTTTAGAGTATATAGCCATCGCCCCTGTAGTGGCTATAATTAGCAGTGAAGGTGTTGCCTCACAATTTGCATCTTCACTGCGTTTTTTAAGACCTCCAGGATCTCATGACGAAGAACTATTTTTGTCGCGCTGTATTCGCTGCGGCCAATGTGGTGAAAGTTGTCCAAATCGAAGTATTAAATTTTTCAAAATGGAAAACGGTTTTGCTTCGCTCGATACCCCCTATATTATTCCCCGTGAACAAGCCTGTATATTGTGTATGAAGTGCGGTGATGTCTGTCCTACCGGTGCAATTCCAAAAGTAAATCATGAAGCCAATGCCATCATGCAAAACGTTAAAATGGGACATGCGCGAGTTGATACCAATTTATGTTTGTCATATCAGGGAAAAACCTGCGGAGTTTGCTATCGAGCTTGTCCATTGCAAGATGTTGCGATAATAGTCGGGATGTTAGAACAACCAACGGTATTAGATAAGTGTGTTGGCTGTGGTTTATGTGAACGTTCCTGCATTCAAATTCCACAAGCAATACGAATTATTCCACAGTCTTAATTGAATTTTAGTATTATGGGAACAGCAATTATATTACGACATTTAAATAAAGTGCGCTGGTTGGTTTTAAGTGTTGTTTTTACAATCTTAATATTATTGCCTTTCATTCATTTATATCAAACGTTTGAAGCTGCGCATGCCTATGACTTATTAACTGCTACAGAAAAAAATATATCAGACAGCATGGAGTTTATAACTTCACCTTTTGTTAATGATCCAGAGCAACTTAGTGCTGTTAAAGGCACTACTTGGTCGGCAACACTGTTTGGACTAAAAATATCGGATCCACTTGCGGTGTTGAGTCAAATTTTTTCGAGTAAAGCACTTTACTTAACGTTTTTATTAACGGCATTAATACCAATAATTTTCACCGTTATTTTTGGTCGATTTTTTTGTGGTTGGGTTTGTCCGGCAACGTTAATTTACGAATTAAATGATAATCTGGCTACCTGGCTTCACAAAATTGGATTTCCTCGTAATCAATTGCATATTGATAAGCGGCTTAAATATATTTTGTTGGTATTAGGCTTAGTGTTGTCGATGTATTTTGGTACAGTGTTATTTGCGTCAATTTATCCGCCAGCAATCATTGGTCGCGAAATATATTATGCCATTGCATTGGGTGGCTTTGGTGCCGGAGCATTATTTTTTATCGCAACGTTGTTATTTGATTTAGTCATTGGTCGGCGTAGCTTTTGTCGTGATATCTGTCCCGGTGGAACTCTCTATTCATTATTAGGCCGTTATCGTTTATTCAGAATTAAACGAACTGTTGAGAACTGTAATGATTGTTCAAAATGTAATGTTGTATGCCAATTTGGTTTAAACCCATTACAAGATGATTTTGGTATGGAATGCAATAATTGTACAGCGTGTATGGCTGCATGCCCAACCGACGCACTAAAATTTACAATTAATATTAAAGATATGCAATATCAAGGCCCCGGACATCTCGGTCATCAATATAAAAGGTTGCACAATGATACTCAATAATAAAAATACATATTTTTTAGCTATAGAGTCTATTTTTTCAATTGTAGTATTATTTTTAATCGTCAGTAATAGCTATGCTCATCATGTGTTAGGTCGTCCATCGTATAGTTTAGGAGCCGATTCAAATACGCCCCCTAGCATGCAAGTGGAAACTCAAATTGGTGATTTTTATGTTACTTATATGGCATTCCCGGCTTTTCCTAAACCTGGAGACAACGGAAGAGTTAATTTATATGTAAAACGAATTGATAACGGTGCGACTTTTGATGGTGAAGTTACCTTTAAAGTTAGTGATGATAGTTTTTTTAAATCCCCTAGCGAAGTTTTAGGCATACAAAAAATAGATGATGGCGTTTATCGACAAGGTTTTGTATTTAAGGAACGAGGTTCGTTTTTAATATCTGCAGAGTTTGAATCTAATGGGCAACCGTATTTAATCGATTTTCCACTTCAAATTGGTGAACCGACGGCATATGGTCCAATTGGAATTAGTATCGCTGTCATTGCTTTTATTTTATTGTTTGTGAATATTACGCAGCGTAAACGTTTGGTGCGAATAAAAGCCTCGCAACACCATGAGAATAGTAACCATGGTGAAAGTTAATTGTGTTTGAGTCAATTATAAATTTTTTCAATGCTGCAATTGTTAATAGTGGTTTAGAAAAATATATTGTTTATCAGGCAGGAGATGTCATGGTGCATCCCGGATTATCTTTAACGTGGGTTATCGGTACATTATTTATTATGTTACTGATGATTTTATGGATGTCAAAAAGTGTGTCGCGCAATATTTCAGACGCAACGCTATCATTAAATTCGATTTCGTTATTTGGTCGGACAACCCTCGGAAAAATAACGCTGAGTTTTATTACTCGGCCACAGCTAATTACAATTATTCGTATTATTAGCAGTTTACTATTTTTACTCGTTATTGCCAGTGGTTTGTTTGGGACCGCAATTGCTGAACGAAACTTTGCCACAATGCTAACTTGGACATTATGGTGGTCGGGTGTTGTGATTAGTATCGTGTTTATCGGATCAGCCTGGTGTGCTATTTGTCCTTGGGATGCCATTGCGACTTGGTTAGTGCGTCAAAGATTATGGCGTCGAGCTCGCGCAGCAAGTAGTTTAAACTTAAAAGTACCAAAATATTTACGTAATATTTGGCCTGCCATTATCATGTTCGTCATTTTGACTTGGTTAGAGCTGGGGGTTGGCATTACCACCAATCCCTATGCAACGTCTTTGTTGGCATTGTTTATCGTTGTATTAACCACAGTTTCATTAGCGTTGTATGAGCGTAAAGCATTTTGTCGCTATTTTTGTCCTATTGGGCGCACCATCGGTGCTTATGCTGGAATTGCACCAATAGCATTACGTCCAGTTGATAAATCAGTGTGTCGTTCATGTAAAACGCTAGAGTGTTTTCACGGCACAAAAGATATCGAACCCTGTCCAACGCACTTAGTCATGGGCAGCATGAAACAAAATACCTATTGCACATCGTGTGGTGCATGCACTCAAAGTTGTCCAAAGCAAAATATTAATTGGCAATTACGTCCAATTGGTTATGAAGTTACTTATGTTGCCCGGCCACATTGGGATGAATCGTGGTTTATATTAGGTTTATTATCGCTAACATTGTTTCACGGTTTTACCATGCTACCTTTTTGGGAAAGCTGGATGCAGCAATTGGGTTATATCATCGGTGATTCTGGTCAGTTATTGATGAGTTTTAGTATTGGTATGGTTTTAGCGATGTTAATACCAATTATTTTATACAGCTTAAGTATAAGTCTACTGAGTAAAATAAGTGGTAATACAGAGTGGCGACGATTATTTTCAGCAATGGCTTTTAGCATTTTACCATTGGCATTTAGTTATCATATAGCACACAATCTCAGTCATTTAGTGCGTGAAAGTCGTGGTCTTTGGAGTGTTATTGCTAATCCATTTGGGACGAATGTTTTGCCATTATCTGCACATGAGCTACATTTAAGACACAGCAATCCTATTCTTTCCGATGATGTTGTTTCAGCATTACAAGCGACATTAATTTTATTGGGGTTTTGGGTTGCGTTAAAAATATTACGCTATCGTGTTTCACAGATTACCAGCAATATACCGAATTATTCTAAATGGATGCCGATACCAATGATTTTATTTGTTAGCAGTATTAGTTTACTTAGCCTCTGGTTATTAATGCAGCCGATGATTATGAGGATGTAAGGAAATATTTTGTATTATATTAAAATTATTATTGAAAAATTTAAAAACATTATTCAACGTTATTGTCAGTTGAGTAAAAACTTTCCAGTTGTGGTGTTTTTTAGTGTCTTTATTTTAGGAATATTATTTTGGACAGGTTTTAATTCTGCAATGGATATAACCAATAATGAGACTTTTTGTATTTCATGTCATGAAATGGAAAACAACGTTTATCAAGAATACAAGAAAACCGTTCACTATCGTAATAGAACCGGGGTTCGTGCGACTTGCCCTGACTGTCATGTTCCTAAAGATTGGATTCATAAAACATTACGAAAAATAAATGCAACAAATGAATTGTTCCATAAAGTATTAGGAACGATAGACACCAAAGAAAAATTTGAATCAAAACGTTTACAATTAGCTGAGTATGTGTGGCAGACTATGTTAGATAATGATTCTAGAGAATGCCGAAATTGCCATAGTTTTGATTATATGGCGCTGAGCCAGCAGAAAAAAAATTCAAATAAAAAGCATCAAAGTGCCTTGGATAGAAATATGACGTGTATTGAATGTCATATGGGGATAGCCCACAAAATTGCAAAAGATTTTGACAAAGATGGTTTGTTACACGAATCATTTAAAAATAATAAGCGGCCTTGTAGTGATTGTCATAAAAACATGGCGCAAGGAGATTGGTAATTCGGCATGGATCGGCGTGAATTTTTTAGACGTGGTATTAGTAAAATCGCAGACAGCGCGGTAAAAAATCTCGATGAAAAAGCAGCGAGCCGAGCCCAACGTTGGATAAGACCGCCCTATGCTAAAACAGAGTTAGAGTTTTTATTGGCATGCACGAGATGTAATGCTTGTATTGAAGCTTGTCCGCATAACATTATTTTTCCTTTGGCAATAAAAAATGGCGCGCAGGTAGCAAATACACCCGCACTGGATTTATTAAATAATGGTTGTCATTTATGCATTGATTGGCCGTGTGTAAATGCGTGTCAGGAAGCAGCCTTAATGTTTCCAAGTAGTGAAACCGAAACCGCACTTAAACCCGAGTTACCACGCTTAGCAAAAGTGGTTATTGATACTGAGAGTTGTTTACCTTATAACGGCCCAGAGTGTGGTGCATGTGCATCTGCATGTAGTGTTACCGGTGCGTTAACATGGCAGAGTGAACGTCCAAGCATTAATTTAAAGCTGTGTACAGGTTGTGCCTTGTGTCGTGAGCATTGCATCACAGAGCCTAAGGCCATTTTAATTTCCAGTCTTTAAATTTATTCTAATCTCATATTAAAAATAATGAATCATTATCAATTTAACCTGGGCTTTACATCAGGTTAAGGGTTATTTTTTTGATACATATTTAAAAATAACCGTTATTTCGGTACTTTAGAATACTTAGTCGTCACTCAGTATTAGTTTTCTCTCGTTTAGCTCATATCGTTAATAAAGTTTGTCGTATTGACAAGCGGAATCTAAAGTTAAAATATCATGATTATCAGGTGTGTTACTATTTTTCTTATGCAAATTTGAGATGGATTACGTTTATTTTTGGCAGAAAATACCTTAGTATATTAGTTAGGTATAAATACTTTCTTTTGAACTTGACGCGAAACAACTGTCATATCGTTAGTTAGTTTGAGATAATAGTGCCACTAAACTACTTAAATATTTGTATTTTTAATTCATTATGTCATATAAATTTAATATTGCCACGGTTGAAACATCTTGTAAAAATTGCTCTTTATCGGAGTTATGTTTACCAAGGGGTTTGACTGATTCAGAAATGCAGTCACTTGATACTCTGGTCGAAAAAAGAAAACCTTATAAATCAGGTGAGTATTTATTTCAATCTGGGCAGATATTTAAAAATTTATATGCAATTAAATCAGGTTCGGTAAAAGTCGTGTTGCCTTCTGAAGATGGCGAACAACAAATCATCGGTTTTTTTATGCCGGGTGAACTTTTGGGGCTTGATGCGATGGGCAAGAAAACCCATGTGTGTTCGGCTATTGCGTTAGAGACAACCAGTGTTTGTAGTCTGCCTTTTGATGATATGCAAGATATTTGTCATGATATAAAAAGTTTGAGTAAACAATTTTTATCGCTAATTAGTTCTGAAATTGGTAATGAGCATCAAATGTTATTAACCTTGGGCAAGAAAAAAGCTGAATCACGTTTAGCAACATTTTTGATCAATCTATCTTCCCGGTTTTCGCGTCGTGGTTTGTCATCCAATGCCTTTAATTTAACAATGTCACGTCATGATATTTCTAACTATTTAGGGTTAGCAGATGAAACTGTCAGCCGTTTATTTACTCGTTTACAAGATGATAATGTGTTATCCGTTAATCGACGTTTAGTAGAAATTGTTGATCATGAAAAATTAAAAGCGATAGCAAAGTTATAACGACCCCCCAACAGCGGAAGTTTTAATCACATGGCCTGTTTGGGGTTCAAAGCCCATTCACCCCAACCTACGTTGTTAGATTAACCGTGAAAAGTGTGGTTGGTTTTTGTTGTCACCCGGTTTGGCATTTATCGGTGTAACATTATTCATCGGCAAAAATTTATCAAATACCATGGCAATGTTTCTGAGTAGTAGTCTTCCGGCTAATGTAACGGTGATAATTTTATTCTTTTTAACAATTAAACCGTCACTTTCTAATTGTAATAAACTGTCTCTTATGGAAGAAAAGTAATTATTAAATACGATTCCAAAGTTTTTTTCGATTTTATTAATGTCGAGCTGGCTATAGCAGGTGATTTCAGCAATGATGTCACTGCGTAACTTATCATCAAAATCCAATTGATAGCCTTTTAAAATTGGCAATTGTTGTTGATCCAATTTTTCATAATAAGCATCTAGAGTTTTTACATTTTGTGAAAAACAGTCTTCGACCTTGCTGATAGCGGTAACGCCCATTGCAATCATGTCACATTCTTGATGAGACGAGTAACCTTGGAAGTTTCTGTGTAGGCCATTGTGACGTTGAGCAATAGACAATTCGTCTTGAGGTTTAGCAAAATGATCCATGCCAATATAGACATAACCTGCAGCGGTTAGTGTTTCAATAACCATCTGCAATATGGCTAATTTTTCATTAGGGCTTGGTAAATCCCGTTCTGAGATGCGCCGTTGCGGTTTAAACATTTGCGGTAAATGCGCATAATTGTAAATGGCTATTCTATCAGGACTGTATTGAATGACTTTGTCAATGGTTTCTTTAAAACTTGATACTGTTTGAAATGGCAGGCCATATATTAAATCGATATTAACGGATTTAAACTCATTTTCTTTGGCTGCATCAATTATTAGCTTTGTTTCGGACTCCGGTTGAATGCGATTTACCGCATTTTGTACTTTTGGAGAAAAATCTTGAACACCCAAACTAATTCGATTGAAACCCAGCTTACGTAAGAGCGCAATAGTATCGGCTGATGCTTTACGGGGATCGATTTCAATAGAATATTCAGCTTCATCATCATCACGTAAATTAAAGTTTTCTCTAGTAGCGGCCATCAGTGTTGTCATTTGATCGTGAGACAGAAAGGTTGGTGTGCCGCCACCCCAATGTAGTTGTTCTACAATTCGATCATCATCAAACAAAGTTGCCTGAAGTTTTAATTCAGTAATTAAATAGTCTAAATAGGTTTTGGCTTTTTCATGATTTTTGGTAATTATTTTGTTACAAGCGCAGTAATAACAAATGGTGTCACAAAATGGAATATGAAAATAGAGTGATATCGGTTTAGGAATAAAATCACTATTGCTATTAACAACATTGTCTTTGTAGTTTTTAATGCCAAACGAATCTGAAAATTGTGGCACGGTAGGGTATGAGGTATATCTCGGGCCGGTGGTGTTATAGCGTTCTAATAGTGTTTTATTAAATTCAATTTGTTGCTGGATGTGCATTAAATAATTAACCTATGTTGAACCTTGTTATTATAGTTTACGATGAAAATAACTGAGTAAACTAAGTATAACGAAGCAGTTATAGGCTTTTCTTGATCTTTATCAATGATTAATTAATTCGAGTAAACGGATCTATATAGACCCGTTTAAAGGTGGGGCAGCTTAAATAAATTTGGAGCGTATCACCGCCATTTTTTCGATTTGCATGTCTTCATAGGTATGCGGAATACCGCCAACACCAAGCCCTGAATGTCGTAATCCGGCAAATGGCATCCAGTCCACACGAAAAGCGGTATGGTCATTGATCATTACCGCGCTGGCATTTAATTGGCTATAAACATACAAAGCCTGATCGATATCTTTCGTAAAAACGGCTGCTTGAAAAGCCACGTCTAATGCGTTGGCTCGTTGTAATGCTTCATCAATCGATTGATAACTATAGACACAAATAACCGGGCCAAAGATCTCTTTTTGAGATACCAGAGAGCTGTCGGTGGGGTTATATAATACTGTAGCGGCATAACAATTTCCTGTTGCAACGCCACCGGTGAGCAGTTCGGCACCTTCAGACACGGCTTGTGTTACCCAGTCGTGTATACGTTCGACTTCGTGTTTGCGAATTAAAGGGCCAATTTGAGTTTGTTCTAGAGTTGGATCACCGATTATTTGTTGTTTTGCTAGCTCACTTAACTGCTTGGCAACTTTGCGTGCAATGCTGTGATGACAAAAAATTCTTTGTACTGAAACGCACACTTGGCCAGCGTGATAAAAACCACCTTTGGCAAGTAGCGGCAGGGCATCCGTTAGATCGGCATCGGCTTCGATGATGACCGGTGCAACACCGCCATGTTCTAAAGCGCAACGTGTGCCGGGTGCAAGTTTACTGCGTAGCATCCAACCAACCGCGGCACTGCCAATAAAACTAAAAAATCCAACGCGTGAATCAGTCACTAATTTTGAGGCGACTTCTTTATTTTCGACAACCAGTGCCTGACACCACGACTCCGGTAATCCCGCTTGTCGTAATAGTGCAACAAAGCGATAACATGATAGCGGAGTATCTTCAGCAGGTTTTATAATAACTGGGCAACCCGTTGCAATAGCCGGACCTACTTGATGAATAATTAAATTAAGTGGATGGTTGAAGGCACTGACAGCAACAACAACGCCAATGGGTTCTTTGCGGGTAAAAGCAATATGATTTTGCGATGCCGGATTAATGCCCATCGGAATTTCACGGCCACTGTCATTGCGCATGCAATCGATGCAATTGTGTATGCCATCAATGGCTCGAGCAACTTCAACACGGGAATCAATTAATGGCTTACCACCTTCAAGTGCGGCTTCTTGTGCCAATTGCTCGGCTTGTTCGGCCATTAACACTGCGGTTCTTTGTAAAATAGCAATTCTATCCGGAATTGCTAGCCAGTTTTTTTTGTCATTAAATAACGCGCTCGCGGTTTGTAATGCCGTTTCGACTGCGGCCATGTCGGCAGTATCCATGGTGGCTATCACGCTATCATCATAGGGTGCGGTAACAGTATGCTTACTAGCCGAGCTAGAAACGCCTTTAATCATTAACGGGTGGTGGGCTGTCATGTTAGTGCTCCTTGTTATTCATTATGATTTTACTAAATTGGACAGGCAATTTCACCAAGTCGTTCCGTTAAAATCATATTTTCCCGATAATCAATTGGCACAACAATTAAACTTGGCCCTCGTTCTGAAAATGCAGTTTCTAACGTTGCTGTTAAATCTTTGCTTTTGGTAACATGGTGGCCGTGCCAATTAAACGCGCTAGCGAGCTGCATCCAATCCGGGTTATTAAAAGATAAATCAGTATGTTTACCAAATTCATTGGTTTGTTTCCAGGCGATAAGACCATACATGTTATCTTCCCATACCATAACAACCATGTTGACATTTAAACGTTTTGCTGTTTCCATTTCCTGCACGTTCATTAAAAATCCGGCATCACCACAAATGGCTAAAATATTTCTATTTGGGTGAACCAGACTGGCGGCAATTGCTCCGGGCAAAGCAAAACCCATCGAACAAAAACCATTAGGGATTAAGCAGGTGTTTGGAACATGACACTGATAGTGACGTGCTATCCACATTTTATGAGCTCCAACGTCCGATAATAATATATCGTGTGCGCCCATAACCTGTCGTACATCCCACAATACTTTTTGTGGTCGAATTAAATCCGTCGTATCGTCGTCTTTGTGAATTTCAAGCTCGGCTTTCATGTCTCGACGAGTTGCTGCTTGCTGTTTGAGATCGAATTTTAAGCCACCCATATTGTCTGCACGTTCGTTAAGCATCCATAAGGAATGCGCTAAATCACCAACAACTTCAGTTTCAGGATGGTAGTTTTCATCAATTTCAGTTGGCAGAAAATCGATATGAATTATTTTTTTATCTTTATTTTTATTCCATAAGATAGGGTGGTATTCCACCATATCGTAACCGATAGTAATGACCAGATCAGCAGAATCCAATGCACAGGCAACCACGTCTTTTGCTTGTAAGCCAATGGTGTATAAACAATAATCTGCATCCATATCAACGCAGCCTTTCGCCATGAAAGTGCTGATAACACCAATCCCATTTTTTTGACAAAAAATACGTAATTGTTTACTGGCGCGTTTACGAATACAGCCATTACCCGCAATAATTATAGGACGTTTGGCATTCATAATTTGTTCAAATGCTTGGTCAATTATTTTGTCGCCTGCCACTGGCCGACGAAAACGCAGAGGTTTTAGTGGTGTGGCATCGGTATCGAGTTTGGCAATGTCTTCGGGTAATTCAATATGGCAAGCGCCGGGCTTTTCGGTGCGAGCAAGCCGTACTGCTTTGCGGATCATTTCAGGGATATTGTGTGGGTGTAATACCGTGTGAGCCCATTTGGTAACCGGCTCAAACATCGCGACTACATCCATCACTTGATGTGATTCTTTATGTAGCCGGGTTGATGCACCTTGGCCGGTTAAGACAATCATTGGAGAGCGATCCATATTCGAATCAGCTACACCGGTTATTAAATTAGTGGCTCCGGGTCCTAATGTTCCTAAACAACCAGCAGGATTACCGGTTAATCGGCCATAAACTTCAGCCATAAAGGCCGCACCTTGCTCATGACGAGTGAGAATAAACTTAATTTTGTTACTTTTTTCGAGTGAAATCATAAAATCGGCATTTTCTTCGCCGGGAACACCGAAAATGTACTCAATATTCTCTGCTTCTAAACATTGGACGAATAAATCTGATGCTTTCATGAGGTGTTGCTCCTTTTACTTATTATTTTTGTTGCAATCGTTAAATATAGATAAATATTAACTCGATAACAATCAGAGAAAGTTTAGCTTAATATTTCGTTTTTTGTGCCGATAGACTTTATAGAATAGGCGTGTTTGTATAAGAACAAACATCACTCTCTTAGTTCAATATTAATAAAGGTATTTAAATGACATTATCGGTAACAGAAAAAGACGGTAAGGTGCATATCCAGTTAGAACAAAAATTTACTTTCGATTGCCATCGTGAAATGCGTGCATCTTATGAAGGGCGACCTTTAGGTACGAATTATATACTCGATTTTTCTCAGACAGATTATATTGATAGTTCGGCTTTAGGCATGTTGTTATTGCTTCGAGAAGCGGCTGGTGGTGATGCTCACAAGATAGATTTTGTTAATTGCAAATCAGCGGTTAAAAAAGTATTTGATGTTGCCAATTTTTCATTAATGTTTAATATTAAGTAATTGTATTTATTTATAATCTAAACTCTGGCTAGGAGTTTAGAATTAAAAAAAAGAAAAAAGTTTTTAAAAATCCAGCTAAATTCATCATCTCGACGTTCTTACTCTGGATTTCGGCTTAAAATATTACAGGAAAGTTGGGTTTAATCTAAGATTATCTTTATTTGATAAAATGGTTTAGATTTTAATTTCAATTAACGCGCCACCTAAATCGCTGTCTTTTATTAAAATTTCACCACCATAAATAAGCACTATTTCATGTACTACGGCAAGACCAATACCTTGTCCGGAAATAGTGGGATCGGCACGTTGTCCGCGTTGTAATACTCGTTGTTTAATTTCATCCGAGATTCCCGGACCATCATCGTGTAATTTGATTATAAATTTATTCTTGGTGTTCTGTAGTTCAATAAGCTCAAGTTTTACTTTTGATTTAGCCCATTTAAAAGCATTGTCGATGGTATTTCCGAGAACTTCATACAAATCACCTTCATCGCCAAAAAAGCGCAGATCTTTGGCAATAAATAGCTCGGTGGTAATGGCCCTATCAGTATAGACCTTGGCCATTGAGTTCATTATTTTTACAACAATGGGTTCAAGTAAAATCGAAGTATTTAACGATGCTTTGCCAGCAGTGGCTGCGCGTTTTAGTTGATAGTCAACAATTTGAGTCATACGTTGAACTTGTTCTTCGGCAAGTTTTGAGAATGCATCATTTTTACTATCTTGTTTTGCTTGGACTGCATTTTGTAATACTGCCAGTGGTGTCTTAATACTATGTGCTAAGTTACCTAGTGCATCGCGATAACGGGTAATGTGATTACGGGTTGATTCGATTAAGGCGTTTAAGTTGTTTGTTAAACCTTGTAATTCTTTTGGATATTTGCCCGTTAAATTTTCAGCTTTGCCGGCTTCAATTTTTTCAAGATCTATCGCCACTTGACGTAATGGTTTTAACCCCCAGTGCAAAATCATGCCTTGGGTTATTAATAATAATAAAGCTGCACCGCCAAGCCAGGTAAATAAACTATTACGAAATTTATTTATTTGAGGAGTAAAACTCCCTAATTCTTCTCCTATGCGTAAAATATATAACGGTGTGGTGCCTGTACCATAATCAAACTGCACGCCACGGCTAATGACGTAATATTCAAAGCCTGTTTCAGTTGAAACATATTCAAAAACTTCTTCACCAACATCTGGAAATTGGCTGAACTTAAACTCGAACCCGGTAGCCGAAAGTGAATGCCAATGATCGCTGCCATCTGCTTGGCTGTATTGAGCAAATATTCCCGAGGTGACTAACGACATACGTGGATCGGGTAGTTCCCCGGGAATGGTTATTTTATTATCTTTTGGTTCGAGCACGCCGAGCATGTTATAAATTTGATCTTGCAGACGATCTTCAAGTGCCGATCGGGCACTATCTTGAAATGCGCGATCTAACACTAAACCTGTTAGACCCAAAAATGCAATTAATATTAACGTTGCCGCAAGTAAAATGCGGGCATGGAGCGATAGAGTCATGGGGTTTCAGGTTTACTGCTGGTTTCACTGTGTTCTAATGTGAAGCGATAACCGCGGCCACGTAATGTTTCTATTGGTGAATAGCTATTATCAGGGTCTAACTTTTTACGAAGACGGCCAACAAACACTTCAATAACATTACTATCACGATCAAAATCTTGATCGTAAATGTGTTCGGTTAATTCGGTTTTTGATACCACCTTACCCGGGTTTAAAATAAAATATTCAAGCACTTTATATTCATAAGCGGTGAGTTCCTGCAGAGCACCATTAACGTGTACAGATTGTGCAGTAGTATCTAAGGTGATTGGTCCGCATTGAATGGTTGCTTGGCTGACCCCTGATGCGCGCCTGATTAAAGCTCGGACACGGGCAATTAGTTCTTCTTGATGAAACGGTTTCACTAAATAATCATCCGCCCCTGATTCTAAGCCTTCAACTTTTTGCTGCCATCGATCTCGTGCCGTTAAAATTAAAATTGGAAATTTAATAGCGTCTTTACGCCACTGTTGGATGACCTCGATACCCGTTAGGATTGGTAAACCAATATCAACAATGGCTAAATCAAAAGGAAATTCTGAACCCATATAAAGTGCTTTTTTGCCATCCATTGCAGTATCAACCGCAAAACCTTCTTTTTGGAGTTGCTCTTTTAATTGTTCACAGAGTGTTACTTCATCTTCTACTATCAGTATGCGCATAATCTTAATTATTTTGTTGGTTTAAAAAACACTTTAACAATACCGTTAGGTAACAATACTTTAATGCGGTACAACGGCACCTCGTCTACCGTTACGGTGTCGGCTGAGATAATTTTTCCCTTGGTTTGTGTCCGAATTTCTTTAACGGCAATATCAATACTGCTGTCTTGTTCGGCATAACTATTTGAAGTAATTAAAGAGAGACAAAGGCCAATGACAACGACAGTAGAAATTAACGAAGCCTTCTTAATACCCTTATAACTTAGAATCATATTAAATGCTCATTTTATGAAATTTCATGTTTTACAGACTGATTATGGGAGATTGTAGCAAATTTCGCTTTGTTACAAATAGTCATGTTTCAATGTTATAAGAAATTACTGCAATAATTATCGAATATTATCTCCTATTAACTATCAGTGGCTCAATGCACTAGCAAGCGCAACACCTGAAACCGCACCAATGATCGTTGTTGTGGCATCCCCATCTGAAATTTCATTGGCGATAAGCCCCCCAATAACGCCACCTACAATCGTTAAATTACCATTATTTTGCCGGCCTCGTGTTGGATAATGCTCAACTCGAGCTCGATGCCGCGGTACGGTTTGAACTTGGTGTACTGAATTGATGTAACGTGCATTTCCATGTCTCTTTTGTTTATGTCGATAGCGACGGTTTTGGTGCGCTTGATTTTGACGTTTTACATAATAATTTTTTCCATGGGTATTATACCGGCTACCATGTTTTGCGTCATAGTCAACACTATAACCTCCGGTTGGGTTGGCGTAGGACAGTTGACTTGATAATAAAGCCACAGTCGCTAGCAATATTATACTAACTACTTTTCTGGTTTTTTTTATTACTACGTTTTGTTGTGTTGTGATCATAATGTTTACCTTATTTTTTATAAGTAATTGTTTGCAGATTCATTCCACCGTTTTACTTATTGCTTGGTGTAACAATACGTGATGCTGACTGAATCTAAGCTGAATAATTTTTAATGAATTTATATTTAGCTAAGCCATTGTATTAATAAGATTAAAGAGGTTAAAGAATGCCTTAAAAATGGCCGTTAACCTACTAGTGGGGGCATACTTTATGAGTATTCAAACTACTTTTAATGTGTTGAATTAACCATAAAAATAGAAATAAACAACCAATATATGGAAAGCTCAAAACTAAACTTTAACTTATTTTTATATAGTCGAACTTTTATTGTAATTGCTGTTTTATTTTCAATGATGGTGACTATTGTTGTTTACTTACAATTGCGAGAAGAAGAGCAGCGTAGCTTTGACTTGCGCTTAGAAAAAGTTACAAATAATTATTCATTGGTTTTTTCACTTAAAATAGACTCCAATATTAATGAATTAAATAATTTACTGCGGTTTTATAATAGCCGCGATTATGTCAGCCATGTTGAATTTGTTAATTTTGTTGCACCGGTGTTTGAAAAAAATAATGGTATTCAAGCTTTGGTCTGGGCTCCAAAAATAACGCAAGCAGATTTAAAAAAACACGAGAAAAATTTTAATATTTCTCACAAAAACTATAAGGTGTGGCAACGAGAGTCAACCGGTGGTGTTCATGCTGTTACCAAGCGAGAGTATTATTATCCTGTACACTATATTTATCCCTTGGAAGGCAACAAAGCTAAATTAGGCTTTGATTTAGCATCAAATGATAAAAAAAGACGTGCTCTATTATTATCACGAGATGTCGGTACTGTTATTGCCTCTGAAAGTATTAAACTTATTCAACAAAAAAAAATCAAACTCAATAACCAATCAGAACTCTTGGTTTTTTTACCCTTTTATAAACTAAATAATAACAGTGTTAGCAGTCGTGAAATTTTAAATTGGACGATGACGCAAAGACAGAAAAATATAAATGGTTTTATGCTTGGGGTTTTTAAAGTAGGTGAAATGTTTGAGGCTGCAATAAAAGATTTACCTTCGAGTGGTTTGGATATTTTAATATTTGATGTTACCGATGGAAAGTCAACGTCTAATAAAACATTATTATACAGCCATCGTTCTAGATTAAGCACTAATAACAATGCTATAGGCTCGGGTGAGCTAACCGTAATACGTAATATTACTATTGCTGGCAGGCAATGGGCATTAGGATTTGAGCCAACAGTGCACTTTTACAATCAATTTTATCATGATGAAGCGACTATCTTTCTTAGTATTGGAATGATTATGAGTGTTTTGTTATTGCTTTATCTATTAACTTTACGTTACCGAATTAATTCTACCAACGCCAAGTTAGAAAAATACAATGCTGAATTAATTAATAATGAAATTAAACAAAGAGTTGTTATAGAAACAATTGCTGATGGTTTAATGGTTATTGATGATAAAGGCATTGTGGAATCGTTTAATCCAGCTGCATCATTATTGTTTGGTTATGATGAAATTGAAGTGCTTGGTAAAAATGTAAAGATGTTTATACCCGATAATATAAAAGCAGAGCATGATGCTTATATTCAAAAGTTTGTGGCAACAGGAGAAAAAAATATTATTGGCGTAAGTCGTGAAGTGACTGGCTTGCATAAAAATGGCAGTACTTTTCCTCTAGAGCTTTCTGTAAAAGAAATGTTGATTGAAGGGGATTTGAAATTTACTGGTGTTATGCACGATATCACGAAACAAAAAGATTTTGAAACGAAAATGATAATAGCCAAAGAGTTAGCAGAAGCCGGAACAAGGGTTAAAAATGATTTTTTAGCAACCATGAGTCATGAAATCCGAACACCAATGAATGGTGTATTAGGTATGATTCAACTTTTAAATGATACTACCTTATCAAACGAGCAACGTGAGTATGTTGACGTTATCAATAATTCTGGGCAAGCCTTGTTGGAAATCATTAATGATATTTTGGACTTTTCAAAAATCGAAGCGGGGCAACTTAAAATTGATC
>VAPL010189276.1_pt1 | contig 29755 bp, 20 predicted proteins | sample 3395061 | NCBI WGS metagenome assembly VAPL01 (sample SAMN08290444, study PRJNA428436) | hydrothermal vent metagenome | isolation source: Deep-sea hydrothermal vent chimney 2 | place: Pacific Ocean: Juan De Fuca Ridge | depth 2182 m m | reverse complement strand
TAATCGGTATATGGATTGGCGAAATCTCTTTGGTGATGCCACTGTGGCGCCCCAAGAACCGTAAGGCCTATACTATGATTTTTATTGATCTGTTTAGATAGGGAAGCAAAGTAAGACCATCCGCTAAATTTTGTTCCGTCAACATATCCGTTTCCTGATGTTTGTGTACCTTGAAAAGAAAATGCCCAACCTTTTTTGCTAAGTCCTGTTGATAATGCCAAGGAATACTTCTGAAAACCATCATTTCCTATTATAGCTCCAAATACTCCTCCCTTATTCATATCTGCAGCATTGGTAATGATATTGATAGAACCGCCAATGGAGGGTACGGCAAGCTTGGATGCGCCAAGCCCTCGCTGCACCTGCATTTTTGTTGTCACATCGCTGAGGCCAGCCCAGTTTGACCAGAAAACCCTTCCGTTTTCCATGTCATTTACCGGCACGCCATTGATCATCACTGCTATATCTCTCTGATCGAATCCCCTGATATTTATCCTCGAATCGCCATAGCCACCGCCTTGCTTGGTCACATAGACAGAAGGCGTATTTCTGAGCATTTCAGGGAATTCCTGATTGCCTATTTTCGATTCTATTTCTTGCCCTGAAACAGAGGCAAATGCAACAGGTGTTTTTCTGTCCACTGCCACAGAAGCGATTATTTCTACTTCTCGCATTCCTATGGAAGAGGCAGCAAGTCTGATTGAACCGAGATTGTTATTTTGCTTGGGTTTCACAACAACTAAAAGATCCTTGGTTTCAAATCCTACAAATGAGACTTCGAGAGCATACGTTCCTGGGTTAAGCTGACCCAAACTAAAATTCCCTTTAACATCCGTTGTGCTTCCTGTAGATGTGCCTTTGATTTTTACATTGGCACCGGGAAGAGCTTCGTAAGTATCTTTGTCGCTGATGTTTCCGGAGACGCTCCCGGTTTGAGCACTTGTCATCCCTCCAATAAAAAGCGTGCAGGCTAAGAGTAGGATTTTTTTCATATCGTCTGTTTTATAACTATAAATAGGATTCGCTACGAAGATAGAAACTAAGTATCAAAAATGCACTCCATTTTATTGAATGGATAATATTTTTAAGTGAAAAGCATATTAATAGATTATGAGCCTTGCTCAAGATATACTTGTGTGCAATTTGGTTTAAATGCTTTTGTCGCGCCCCTCAGAGTCACTCGATAGAGCCTGCTTGCGGTAGGCAGGGACTCTGATAAACTCGGATGAATATTCTCAAATCCTTCTAACGATTACTGTTTCCTTTCACCTGAATTCGTTTACTCAGAGTCCCTAAAAAGGTGACTCTGAGTACATTCTTTTACTGCTTTGAATAAACAAAAGCAGAAAACTTGTCAAATAGAGAGGTCGTTTCAGCATGGTTAAAAGGTATATGCTGAGTAAAAATGCTAGCGGCAATACCTGATTTGAAATCAATATAGAAGTAGGTATTAAAATATCCATCCCAACCTGCATAATGCAGGGGATAATTATTGACACCTGTAATGATTCAGAAATCACGGCATTGAAATAGCAATAAAAATTGCTTATGAAAACTTGCAGTTTGGATGAATAATCTGACTGACAGCCTGTCCTGCAGAATTGCTGGATGCATTATCCCTAAATGGAGAATATTCATGAATAATTCAGGCTAAGGATTTCCACAGATAAAAATTCAGATACGATTCCCATTTTTTAAAATCATTGAAAATCCTATCAATTTCATCTTTTGCAGGTTTCTTTTTGGTCTTAAAAATGGTATGTATTGCTTTATTCAAACCCGAATCACCATAGGTTATGCAAGACATATCTCTGATAGATTTCATAAGCACATAATTTGCTGACCAAACTCCAATTCCTTTAATTGTAGTTAATTGCTCAATTCTTTCATTTTTATCTTTGCAGTTAAGTAATATTTCTTTACTTATTTGATTGTCAAGAAACGCATTGCTAATGTTCATTAAATAGTCAATTTTTTGTCTTGAAAATTTCATTTTAATTAAATCGCTTCTATTTGCTTTTACTAATATTTTGGGAGTTGGAAATGAAAGATAAGTCTGATTGTCAACAATTTCTTCTTCTCCATATTTTTCGACTAGCAATCGTTTTAATTTATAGGAGAAAGTAAGGTTGATTTGTTGTCCAATAATTGCCCAACAAATGGCTTCAAAGAGATTAGGAATACTTATTATTCGGTTTCCATAATATTTTATAGCAAGGTTGGATAACAGCGGATGATTTTTCAGCAACTTATAAAAAGGTTCTATATTTCGGTCTAAATCAAACCATTCCGTCACATATTCTTTTACTTCTTGTAAATTATATTCTGATATTTCTCTTTTTTGTAATTCAATTTCTAAGTGTTCCCCATGTTGATAAATTTTTACAACTCCTTTCCCATCTGAAAGACTAATCAATTTGGATACAGTATTTTCAGAAAGATTATACAAGCACTCATCAAATCCCCGATCTAAAAAAGATAAAGTTTCGATAAATGAAAAATATTTAGGTATGCTAAGATTAATTTTCCTAAACGTTTTCAAAATCAATTACTTTTTGAATAGGTTGATTTGAGTGGCCTTTTTCAAAGTTCAACAACCAACTTTTTTTATGCAAACCACCTGCATAACCTGTTAATGTTCCATTTGAACCAATAACTCTATGACAAGGAATAATGATACTAATTTTATTTGCACCATTTGCAGATGCAACTGCGCGAACAGCTTTTATATTATTCATTGCTATTGCTTGTTCTTTATAACTTGTTGTTTTTCCAAACGGAATATTTAATAATTCATTCCAAACTTTTTTTCTGAAGTCAGTGCCAACAATATCCAATGCAACAGAAAATATTTTTCTTTTCCCTTCAAAATATTCGTTTATTTCTTTTTTTACTTTTGTTAGATGAGCGTTTTTCCCTGGAAGTACAATAGCATTAAAATATTTTTGAATTTCGTCAAATTGCTTTTCTATCCTTTTTTGACCAATAAACCCTAAAAAACAAAGCCCATTTTCTGTAGCACAGGCAATAATACTTCCAATAGGCGAACTGAAACGTAAAACATTTATAACATTGCGATTTTTAGATTTACTGGCAGATTCTCCAAATAAAGAACGATAACTATCATTAAAACCACTCAAAGATTCATAACCGCTTTCATAAGCAGCATGTGTAATCGAATTCCCATTTTTAATGTTTGCAAATGCGTAATTAATACGTAACATTTTTTGAAAAAAATGAAAGGTAATATTGTAATTTTTTTTGAACCATCTTCTAATTGTATGTGGTTCAATCCCTTTAGACTTTAGCTGCTCGTCACTGATTTTTTCGTGCGGATTTTGTTGTACTTCTGCAATAATATTTTTGATGTACATTGGTGTTTCTCCAATTTTTTCCAATGGCTTGCAAACCTTACAAGGACGAAATCCATTTTGTAAGGCTTCTTCTATTGAGTCATAAAATGTTACATTTTTCGCTTGTGGTATTCTTGCTCTGCAAGATGGATGACAGAATATACCTGTTGTTTTTACCGCAGTAAAAAAAGTGCCATCATATTTGGTGTCTCTCGTGCCAAGTACACTATATTTATCTGTAAATGACATTTTACAATTATTCACTCGGTCATATTTTTTAAGGATTCATCTGTTCGCTTTGCTCAGGTCAAAAATTAGGCAAAAATTGTATTAAAAGATTTGCTTTGAATAATTTCTTTTATAGTATTTTCTAACTTTCCTACCATATCATTATACAAAAACGGACCAATACTAATTCTCTTTACTCCCAAATCAAGTAACTTATTAAAAGTTGGCAAACCTGGCATACACATTACGTTTATCGGTAAAGTTGTCGATTGTACCACTTGTAGGATTTCATTTTCCGCTACAATGCAAGGCACAAAAATTCCATCTGCGCCACTTTTTTCATACAGCTTTATTCTCTTTAGTGTTTCTTCTAATGGATCAGATAGTCCCATAATATAAAAATCTGTACGGACATTAATGAAAATTTCAATATTGCTATTAGAAAAATGTGTTTTAATTGATTGGATAGTTTTAGCAAACTCTTGAGCGTTAACAATTTTTCTTTCTGACCTTGTAATTGAATCTTCGATATTAATACCAACAACGCCCAATTTTTGAAAAGCAATGATATGGGTTATTATTTCTGAAAGATCTTTGCTATAGCCACTTTCAATATCAACTGTCAAGGGAATGTTTATTTTTGACTGTATATTTTTCACAATGCGCAACAAATCTTCAAAAGGCATTTTTTCTCCATCTTCAAATCCTAAAGATGTAGCAATGGCAGCACTCGATGTCCCAACTGCCTTGAAGCCTAATTGTTGAAATAGTAATGCACTTTGTGCATTCCAAACATTGCCTAATAATAAGGCAGAATCTTGATGGTGTAAGTTTTTAAATGTGTTGTATTTGTCCATAATATTTTGTGGTTTAATTAGGACACAAAAAAACTATGATTTAAAATGGTGTGCTACCGAAAACTTAACAAGTATGTTTTTTTGTTGCAAGTGCATACCTTGAATGGTGAATATGGCTCTTGAATTTGAGTATCATAAAGGGAGAATATAGATATACTTATCTTATCGTCACTGGGCAAAAATCCTCCTTTTAGCATCAGAAGCATTGCTTCAAATGGTGTCATAATTATGTTTATCTCTTTTTTTTGTTTTGAATTTTGTCGCCACGTCTGAGTGGTTTTTTGAACCGCTCTTTTAACAGTTTATTATAACTTACATGTTCGGATGGTGTTTTACTGTTCTTGGCTGATTTTTCATGAAAAGAAGCCCCAGTACCAATAGGTGCAGGAGTATCAGATAGTTCGCGAGGTTCTACTGGTGTGCCTTTTTCTTCAGGGGTCTGCTGAGAAGTGACCACTACTGCTTCAGGAAATTCATTGAATGGAATGGCGTAGTTCATCAAACTTTCAATTTCATTTTTCAAAACTGTTTCTTTCTCATTGTAAAAAAGGATAGACCTTCCTTGCTGTTCGGCTCTCCCTGTTCGACCGATTCGATGGATATAATTTTCTGGATAAAATGGTGTATCAAAACTGATGACGGTAGAGATTTTTTCTATATCAATTCCACGTGCAATCACATCTGTTGCGATCAGGATTCTACACGTTCCGTTGGCGAAATTATCTATGGATTTGGCACGGTGATTTTGCTCTTTACTGGAGTGAATTACAGAAATTTCAGATGCAAAATCTAACGTTTCAAATAGCCTGTCAGCACTCACCTTCGTCGCCACAAATATCAAGACTTTACTGTATGCTTCTTTATTTTTTAAAAGATGATTTAATAAATTAACCTTGGTATAAAAATTAGGAACGGCATACGATTCCTGACTTATATTCTCCAGTGGAGTTCCGCTAATAGAAATTGTTTTCCGTATGGGATTCACTAAAAAATCATTCATTAATTTATCTACATAGGTTGTCATGGTGGCAGAAAACAAAATGTTCTGACGCTTTGCTGGTAGGTAATCAAAAATATTTACCAGCTGGGTTTTGTAACCAAAGTCAAGCATAATATCGACCTCATCGATCACCAGTTTTTTGATTGATTTTAGTCTTAAAACATTCGAAAGCGCAAGATCATATAACCGTCTCGGCGTACCAACAATGATGTCTATCCCTGCGGCAATGGCTTTTTTTTGTCTGCTTATATTATTCGTCCCCCCATAAACACCCAAAGTTCTGACCGTAATGTAAGGTGTTAGTTTTTCAATTTGCGCTACAATTTGAATCACGAGTTCTCTGGTTGGCGCCAGTATTAAGACCCTGGGATGCGGTTGATCCGAATATTTTAAATCCTGTAAGATAGGCAGTAAATAGGCGATTGTTTTGCCCGTTCCTGTTTGTGCAATACCCACGAAGTCACTCCCACTAAGAATAGAAGAATAGGACGCTTGCTGAATGGGAGTAGGCTTTTCAAACCCTAAGTCGTCCAAGCCATTTTTTAATTGTTTTTTGATATTGAAATCTTCGAACGTATCCATACTGTAAAGTTATTAACCCGAATAATGCGGGAGATAATTTTGATTTTTTCAGGTAGAGCCTGTCTATATATCTTGTATCGCCCCTACGGGGCTTATGTTGCCAATAAATATAATTAGCTACAAAGGTTTTGCTCCTCTGGAGCATTCATATGCTAAAAAGTATTTCGAGAGTTGCCATATTACCCATGAATAATAGCGCTTAAATGAGGCTAATTCTGACCTTCTTTTTTTTAAGTTTACTATTGTTGATTCTTTCTATAAGTGCTTCAGCAATTCCTGCATGCACTCCTACATAGGTACAATGCTGTTGGAGTTCAATAACGCCCAGTTGATCCTTTCGGATCTGACCTTGCTTAAGAAATAATCCGACGACATCTCCTTTTGATATTTTATCGCGCCTCCCTCCTGTAATATATATCGTTGTCCATTTTTCTTGCGATTGCAGTGTTTCCTTGTTTTGATCATCGATATTTAGGTTTTCCGTTGAAATTTTCTTGACGAAATCTGGTAATTCCTCCTCTTGATAGTGCAGAATATAGGCAATGCCATCTTGAGTCATCCGTGCAGTTCTACCGTTTCTATGCGTGAATTCTTTATTATGTAGTGGCAGGTGGTAATGAATAATAAATTTTATCTCGGGAATATCAAGTCCACGAGCAGCCAAATCAGTTGCCAGAAGGAGTTGGTTTGTGCCATTTCTAAATTTAATGAGTGTTCGATCTCGATCAACTTGTTCCAAGCCTCCATGAAAGCACTCATGGTGAATGTGATGCGCTGTTAGGAATTCACTTACCCGCTCTAGTGCGTCTTTGAAATTACAAAAAACAATACCCGGTTGACCTGCCGTTAAACCCAGTACTTTTTTCAATGTTTGTAACTTATCCTTATCTGGCGAGAGCACTATTTTAGTCTTGAGCTGCGAAGTTCCTTCCTTAAGGTAGTTAAGAAAAACTGGTTTTTGCAAGCCAACAAATTCCGGAATTTTGGCATCACTCGTCGCCGAGGTTAAAATTCTTTGCTTAACATTGGGGAGTGCTTCTACGATTTCCTCCATTTCATTTTCAAAGCCTATTTCAAGTGATTTATCATATTCATCCAATACCAGCGTGTCAATATATTCTAAAGAAAAATTATCCCTTCTAAACCTATCGGCTATTCGACCGGGTGTGCCAATAAGAATCGCTGGCCGATGTTTTAAATCCATCCTATCAAGCGCACCAGCACGCCCACCATATACGGCATTCACCTTAAAACCTGATCCCATTTTTCGAACTACCTGTTCAATTTGTTGTGCCAATTCACGCGAGGGCACAAGTATGAGCGCTTGAATCTCCGTGCAGTTGGCATCAAGTTTTGCGATTAAAGGCAATAGAAATGCCAGGGTTTTACCCGTTCCTGTAGGGGAAAGCAATACCACATCCGATTTTGCTCGTATCGTTTTACTTGCTTCCCCCTGCATAGGATTTAGCGTTGTAATGTCAAATTTATTGAGCATCAATCTTGTGCGCTTATCTTCGGAAATGTCTTTTTGATCTTTATTTTTTTCCAACATTTAGTAAATGTGCTGTTAATTGAATGGATAATATTCTGAACGTCCTTCGCGCTTGCCCACCCCAGCCTGCTGAAAGGAAGGTTTTTCGAAGGAAGGCAAAGTTAGTTTAAATTAAGCTATAGTATTAACTATAAATAGTGTCTCTCTGTAATGGGTGAAGAGGAAAGGAGATGCCATTCAGTCATAATTGGTCTTCTGTCATTCGATAGCCTTTCGCAGGGTCCTTTGCAAGAGACCTCGCATGGAAAAACCATCATCTATTGATTCCAAGGAACATGAGACTTGGACTTGACGAGCGGTGCTGAAATCAGTAGCGATCAAAGGAGATTCCGGATCAAATCAGTATAATGAAATCATCGTCATCCTGAACTGGTTTCAGAATCTATCTATAGCACAAGTAATGCCCAAGACCATCAAAAAATCCTCTATAAAGCTGTGGTTAATCAATCCAAAAATTGAACAAACCAAAACTTGGACTAAAAAAGGCAGAATTGGTATAGACAAGCTCGTGAAACTTGACAACTATTTACTAAAGTTATTGCGTTTATTTCTTTTGTATTGTGAGTGCTAATCTACTGCATATTTTATGGAATTAAAATGGCCAATCGCTACATGTGTTTAACCCACCTATTCAACTAAATTGGATAGACAGGTTTCTGTAGCTTTCAGACTTCGATTTGATTAATCGGCCCAAATCACTTCGTAGGATCAATCAGCTTACCGGAGAAAAGTATGGCTTTTGAGTGCTTTTCTCGAATAAAAAATGCAAAGGGCTTGTTGATATTTAAAGTCTTTGGTTTGGCGTTAGGGTTAACGGAGGTAACTTCGAATTCTACAACTGTTGCGGCGGCAGCTTCTGTGCCTTCCTCGTCCACTTCCAAAAAAGATTGATGTAGAACCCTGCTGATTCTAATATTCAGATTTTCCACAAAAAGATCGGAGAAATCAGCCGCGCCAAAACTTTGCTCCATGCCCATGGCGGAAAGTATATCATTTAAGGTGATTTTATATTTTATTTTGAACTTGGGTAAATAAACCTTAAAGGTAGAAGTATCAGCTCCTTCGATAAAGGTATTTAATTGATCGACATCCAGGTTGTTGATAGTTTCATCCAGCTTATCAGGATTATTAGGAAGAACGATAGAAAATACAAATTGCCCATTCCCGTAAGGTAGCTCAATGTATTGTAGTGTTTCGTTTGCATAGAAATTTGCTTTCACCCCATCGCTAATCATCATATCAGTTTGCACTTTAGACCCATCGCTAAGAGAGAAATTCATCTTTTCTGTTTTGTCTTTTTCAAATTGGTATTGCCAGGTTGACTTGAGGTATATTGCATTGATCAGGTACATCACCACATCTGGTGAAATATCATCTATCATATCTTTGATTTTCCCATTGGTCTTATCTTCGATCCATTCATTGATCAAATCTTTTGTATCCGGGTTATTAAAATCTGCAGCTTTAACCTCCGCATTGTAAAAGTCGAGCAAGATATTTCTGAAGTTTTCTTCAATGCTATAGTCCTGTTTGTACCAGTTGGAGTTGGCAAGATTCATGGTCACTTTGGGGTCGAGATCGGTGATGAAATCAACGAGGGTTTTGTAGGCTTCATTAATTTCCTTATCGGTGAGGTCTTGCTGATGAAGGGTCTCTTTTATGCCGTTTTTGGTTTCTCCAACAGCGCCATTTGCGGTCATGGACAATGCGGTACTTATGCTCAATGGCGAAATGAAAAGGTTTTGGTCTGGTTGGTCAACATTGATTCGGGAGAAAATATCGAAGGCAAAATCATTGGATGAGGCGATAATCATTTCTTCTTCAGCGGAAATAGATCTTAGATCGAGAGGTAAATCGCAATCACAATCTGCATTTTCACCACAAGAAAAAAATGTAAATATTGAAACGATGAAGATTAAAATAGATAAGTTAGTTTTCATTTTTCAGGCTTTTATAAAAGTGAAGTTATATATTCTTTTCAGACGTATTGACACCATCATTGTAAGATAGGTTGGAAAAACCCAGTACTGTTAATATTTTTGATTTATTAAAGTTAATATGGCTACCCATTTAGATCACGAAAAAATGATTTACTTTAAACCTTCAAGGTTTACCATAGCAAGGAGCTTTATATTTCAATATTTTCATTGAGGTATTAAGCTGAAACCATGAAGGTTTGGCTTTCGATTTAATGAAACAAATTCCTTAGATACTGAAATGGGTAATCCTAAAAGTTAATTATAATATCAATAAAGAAAACATACTAAATGAAATCAAACTTTTTTTGGAACACATGGGATAAACCGGTAAAAAACTTTTATCGGGTTCTCCTCTCAATTTTTTGTATTTCCATTTTGGTGTATGTATTCACCTATTTTATGGGTAGTTCGTATATTATCAATTGGGAAATTGAAACCTCAGTAAATCCCGTAAAAACACTATTCGAAACGTATCGACTGGGGATATTTGATTTTCCCATTACCATAGAAAACTATGTTATTTCCCAAGGGTTTGTCGCCTCAGAACTACAGGTAAATGAGTGGCCTGCATATTTGCTATTGATTTGGTTGGGCATTTTTATCAGTATCATGTTGTCTTTGATATCGGGTTTATCTCGATTTTGGTTTGTCGTGGCTGTTGGTATTGTGGCTGCAATATTTGTAGGACTAAAATTAGATCACCTTTTGCTCTTCAATTATTATGAAAAAATAGGACTTGTAATCGCATTCATATTATATCTTCCATCTCTATATTATTTTCATTTTGTAAATAAAGAAGTTGGCCTTATTCCCAGATTTATTACCCATTTCATGGCCACGATAATTTTTGCGTTCATTATCTATTTTTATAGTAATGTCGAGTTCCCATTCCTTCATCTTGTGAATTATGGCATTTACGTGCCACTGATTCTAACCATACTTTTTGCCTTTATGGTGGGCTATGAGATTGTGGGCAGCTTGTTGCGTGTCATTACATCCGGGGCATTGGTCGGTGATAAAAATGGCTTGATTCATTTCTTGATTATTGGCATTGTATTTCTTCTGAATGCTTTGGTGGTGCTATTGCTCAATACTAAAATTCTTGAAGCAGACCTCTATGTGATCGGGTCTTTTTGGCTACTTACCATTGCTTCTATTATTGGTGTTTGGGGCTATCGGGTAAAAGAAATAACTTATGAAGGCATGTTTCCCTTTTATCCTTTTGGTGCCTTTCTGTTCATTTGTTTGGCAATCACTTCGCACCTCACCATTTCGTATTTTTTTATTTCGGGGAATGACTCATTTGTAGAGGTAGTAGAAGACGTAATCATTTATACCCAATTGGGCTTTAGCACCATGTTTGTGGTTTATGTCATTGCCAATTTCTTTGATTTGCTCAGGAAAAATATGAATGTTGGCAAAGTCCTCTACAAACCAAAAAGGATGCCATATTTTATATCCCGATTTGCCGGAGCGGTTATGATACTATCCTTATTTTTCAGGTTCAATATGATTTCATATTACCAGTCCGTAGCAGGATATTATTCAGGGATTGGGGATTTGTATTTGATAGCAGAAGATCACCTTTCTGCTTCAGAATATTATAAATTATCCAATATTTATTCTGGCACAAGTCATCGAGCCAACTATGCCCTGGCTACTCTGGAAAAAAGAAATGAAAACCATACGGAGGAGTTAGGGTACTTAAAACAAGCAGTTGGTAAAAATCCTACCGAATTTGCCTATGCAAATCTGGCTGTAAAGTATATGGAAAGTAAGCGATATTTTGAAGCCATATTCACCCTGCAAGATGGGCTGATGGATTTTCCAAACAATGGCATACTCATGAATAACCTTGGTTTGGCATACATGGAGATTGATAATATCGACTCTGCATTTTATTACCTGGAAAGATCTGGCGATGACCAAAATACTAAAAATGAATCTGCAACGAATATCTATGCCTTGCTAAGATTGAAGGATTTGTCGATAAAGTCAGATACCCTGGAGTATTTACTGAAAGAATCGACATACCTGGCAGAAATGAATAACCTGGTCGTGTTGGCCAACGATCTCCATAGGATAGCAGAGGACGGGGGGGAGGTTCATTTTGGTGATCCGGAAAATGAAAAAATTGAACAATTAATTTATAATTATAATAAAGTACTCAACAATCCGGCTCTGGTCGATTCAGCATATTTAAAGCAGGCGCAAGTTTTTTATGATTCAAGTAGCACTTCATGGTTTCAAGACAATATTAATCTGGCCAATGCACTTGCATTTTATCGGCAGGGAGTGCTTACAAAGTCGTTTCAAATTCTGAATCATCTGGCCATTCAAAATCCGGAGAAAGAGTATTATAGTTTGCTGGGAAAATTGGCATTTGCTCAAAACGCAAATGGGCTGGCAGTAGATTATTTTAAAAGCGCATTTCAGAACGGAAGATTAGAAATCGCACCGGAGCTGGCTTTTGCTTATATGGAAAATGGCGAACTTGACAAAGCCGCTTTTGTATGGAAACAAATCAAACAATCTGGAGATACATTGAATATGTCAATGGCAAATAAAATGATTAAAATTATAGAAGCCAATGAATTGCAAGATGTAGAAAGTGAAGATACCGAAACCATATTTTCTTTTTTAGCATATCGTTATCATGAATTCGATCTGGAAAAATTGAAAGGTGTGGTATTAAATATGGACAATGAAGACATCAAGGTACTGGGTTTTTTAAGACTATTTGATGCTTACTTGGAGTTAGACCAAACCCAAAGGGCATTTGAATTGTTGCAGCAGGTGGGAGAGTTAAATATTAGCAGGAGGGATGTACTGGAAGAAATTAACCTGGCACAGTGCAAATATGCCTATCATATTGGGGATATCGAAATGATGCAGCGACTGGAACTGAATTTGAAAAGTGACGATGCCGAGGTCAAAAATTATATTCAATTATTTAAAAATCTGGAAAATATTAAAAGCGCATCAACAAATGAGTTGATTCCGTATTTTAAAAAGATGGGATACGAAAATCCGTTTTTTGAACCTGGTGTTTTTGAATCTATTCAATTCTTTAATGATACTGTTGAAGACGCAGATTTGGCGTACGAAATTTTGTTAAATGCAGTGAGTATCAATCCATTTTCTTTAGAGCTTAACAAAGCCTATGCACTTCAATGCCTCAAAGTAGGTTTGAAAAGTTATGCTCTGGACACCAAAGAAGAGTTGAAAACAATGATGCCTTCGGTAATGTTTGAGATATTTGAGCAAGATTTCAGAAATACGATGGCTGATTATGATGTGGAATCTGCAGCTTGGTAGTTTTAAGGGAATATGAGAATAAGAGAATGAGTAAATGATAGAATGATGGAATGAGAAAATGCTTGTTCGCCGTAGCTTTTACGTAGGATGGATGGATGGAACAAAAGAACAATAGTCTGCTTGACAATTAAAGCTTTAGACAATAATTAAAAATAATAAAACTGATGAATAAGAAACATTTTTATTTGCTACTGGTAATTACCTTACTTTATGGATGCGCCAATATAAAAGAAGATGGACAATCCGTTGTCGATAAATCCATCCTCGCTCATGGTGGAGAGTTGTATGAAAATAGCATTATTGACTTTGATTTCAGAGGGCGGCATTATAAGCTGGAGCGTAATCAGGGCAAATTTACTTATCACCGCATAATTGAAGACTCCGGGACCTATCATGATATTTTTAGCAATGATCAATTCAAAAGATTGTTAAATGACCAAGAGATTGATGTCGATGCAGATTGGGTGAGCAAGTATTCCAGTTCCATCAATTCTGTAGCTTATTTTTCTTTACTTCCTTTTGGATTGAACGATGGTGCGGTAAATAAAAAATTGTTGGGTGAAGAAGCAATAAAAGGTGTGCATTATTATAAAATAGAGGTTACATTCGATGCAGAAGGAGGAGGAGAAGATCATGATGATGTATTTGTTTACTGGATAAACAAGCATGATTTCACTATAAAATATTTTGGATATTCTTACATAGTTGATGGGGGAGGGATACGTTTTCGAGAAGCCGTAAATACCAGAGAAAAGGGAGGTATCATTTTCTCTGATTACATCAATTACAAAGGATCAGCAGGATACAAAAATGTTGCTGGGTTGGCAGCGCTTTTTAAAGAAAATAAATTAGAAAAACTATCTGAGATCAGGTTGGAGAACCTCGAAGTTAAGAGGTTACAGTAAACTAATTAGAGAATGGATTCTTTTGATTTAAAGGAGATGCAACTATCTAATTGCAATGCTACCTCCAAATTTGCCTATTCATACACAATCACATAACCTAACATAAAATAATTGAAATGAAGTTAAACTTTTTATTTGCCTTTTTAATGACATCAATATCATTCAACCTATTGGCGCAATTGACAGAAGATGAGCATAAAAATACAGACACTCACAAACATTATAAAAATGAAATAGCCATAGCTACAGCTACCCCTTATTTCGTGAATGAAGAAAAGTTAAGTTATAGTTTACACGTACATTATATATATAATATTCCCAAATCTAAATTTGGCATCGGTGCTGCTTACGAGGTAATTTTACTAGATCCAAAACATACTACTATTGGACTGATAACTTTATACAGGCCTATAGAAAAATTGAGTTTTACTTTATCTCCCGGTATAACTTTTGAAAATAACAACAGTACGCCATTCTTTTCCTTTCATACCGAAGTATTCTATGAATTTGAGATTGGAAGATTTCATGTCGGACCGGTTTTAGAATTTGCCTATGATCCCAATGACTATCATATCAGTTTAGGACTTCATGTGGGACTTGGTTTTTGACAGAGATCCCCTTTAGAAAAAAAGAACTGATCTCTACCAGTTGTGAGAGTTTGCAAATGTGCCGCAAAAAAATGGACAGTCAGTTAAGCGCATTTTAATTCACGAATATTACCCATTTTGAGATAAGGCATTGATAGTTTTTGCTTTCGAAAAATCTCCCGAAAAAATAAATTTTCATATCCTATTTTTACATTCAACGTCAATGCCCAGCCTCAGAAAACAGACATAATTTCTAACTCAGCAATAGCTTACTTCTGAATAATTCACCGTTAAAAATCATTTTTTCCCATTGATCAAGAAATTTGTCAGCTTCATTCAGATAGTCGTACATTTGCCGCACATATTTTACATCAACTGCCAATCTAATTGATGCCTTGTCTTATGAAATCATTTATAATCAATAAATTCCTGTTAATTACTATGCTACTTGTGGTGAATGTCAGCAATGTATTTGCAGAAGAAAAATTTACAATAAGCGGATATATTAAAGATGGATCTACAGGTGAAATCCTCATTGGTAGCGCAGTTTATGTGAAGGAACTGAGCGTTGGCGTACAAACAAACGTGTATGGATTTTACTCGATAACGCTACCTGCCGGAAGCTATAGTTTTGAATACAGATACATTGGGTATGTTAGCCTGAGCAAGGAAATCAATCTCAACGCCGATGATCAAATAAATATCGAATTGTTTGTCGAAAATGTTCAGCTCGAAGAAATTGTTATAAAAGGTGTTCCCGACGATAACAATGTGACAGATAGCGAAATGAGTTCCAATTCTCTTGACATCAATACCATGCGAAAAATCCCAGCTTTCATGGGAGAAGTGGATGTGATAAAGAGCATTCAGCTATTGCCTGGAGTAAGTACGGTAGGAGAGGGGGCTTCTGGTTTTAATGTTCGTGGAGGCAGCGTTGGCCAAAATCTGGTTTTGCTTGATGAAGCACCGGTTTATAATGCTTCTCACATGCTTGGGTTTTTCTCGGTATTTAACCCCGATGCTGTAAAAGATGTAAAATTGTATAAAGGTGGAATTCCAGCAAAATACGGTGGCAGGATATCCTCTATTCTCGATATTAGAATGAAAGATGGTAACTCCAAAAAGTTTGGAGCCCAGGGAGGTATTGGTACAATATTTAGCAGGTTGGCTATTGAGGGGCCAACATTCAAAGACAAAGGGTCTTTTATTTTAGCAGGGAGGAGGTCATATATCGATATATTGGCCAGGCCATTTACTGATGTGTTGGATGATGGAACTGCCTTGAATTTTTACGATGTAAACTTAAAGACAAACTACAATTTCAATCAAAATAACACCTTGTATTTATCAGGATATTTAGGGAGAGATGTATTTATGTTTGATAAAAATCAAGGTTTCTCATGGGGAAATAAGACAGGAACCATCAGATGGAACCATCTATTTGGCGATCGCTTATTTTCTAATTTCACCATGCTTTTTAGCGATTATGATTATTCACTACAATTTGGTGAAACAGACTTTGATAAATTTGAATGGAAGTCTCGAATCAGAACATTCGATTTTAAACCGGAGTTGACCTACTTCATTAATTCTTCCAATGAGCTCACATTTGGTGGAGAGGTGCTGTATTATAAATTTAACCCTGCAAATGCCAATATAGTGAGTAATGGTGTAAACTCAGATTTCAGCCTTGAAAAAAAGCAAAGCCTGGAATCGGCAGTTTTCGTAGGTAATGACATGAAGATTAATGAATCTATTTCTGCTCATTACGGATTAAGAATATCAAACTTTCAATATTTGGGTCCGGGAAATGTTTATCAATGGGAAACTATTGAACCAGGGAAACAAAAAGAATTTGTATCTGTTCGTCGAGCTGATAAAAATGAATCCATCGCAAGCTATACCAATTTTGAACCAAGGATTTCCTTGAAAATCCAGACGGGTAAAAAGACGTCATTTAAGGCGAGTTACAATCGTATGTCGCAATACATACATTTGATTTCCAATACGACAGCCTCCAATCCGCTAGATGTGTGGACGCCAAGCACAAACAATATCATGCCACAGTTGGGCGATCAATTTGGGCTTGGGATATTTAAAAACTTCGGCCCCGATAATGACTATGAAATGTCAGTAGAGGCTTACTATCGTGCCACAAAAAACCAGATTGAATATATTGATGGAGCAGATATATTGATTAATGAATTCCTGGAAGCTGACCTCCTGAGCGGAGATGGCCGTGCCATGGGCTTGGAATTTTATATAAAGAAAAACACTGGTAAGTTAAATGGTTGGATCAGTTATACTTTGGGCAAGACAGAACTAAAAGTAGATGGGATAAATAATTTCAATTGGTATCCAACGAGATTTGACCAGAGACACAATCTGAAAATTGTTGGCTACTATGAGCTTACCAAAAGGTGGGTATTGTCCTCAACCTTCTCTTACCTTAGTGGAACTCCCACCACTTTTCCTACAGACAGATTTACCCAACAAGAATATCTGATTCCTTATAATGCTTTTGAAACAAGGAATAACGTTAGAATCCCAGACTTTCACAGGCTTGATTTGTCGGCGACATTTTACGGTAAAAAGTTTAAGAAAAATGGAGAAAGAAGAAAGAACAGTGATTACTGGGTATTTAGCATATACAATGTATATGCCAGAAGGAATCCCTTTTCTATCTATTTTTCTCAGGGCGCAGATCGTACCGAAATTGGTCAGCCTATTGAATCATTTGCAACAAGGGTGTCAATAATTGGCTCTGTAGTTCCTGCTGTTTCCTACAATTTTAGTTTTTAAATCAATGGTAAAGTCAATAAAATATATATTTGTTTTACTCATAATAATAATCTTCTGGTCATGCGAAGATAAAATTGTGGTGGATCTCCCAAAAACTACATCAGTTGTGGTTGTAGATGCCTGGATAAATAACAAACATGAAGCGCAGACAATAAGTGTGCTAAAAACCATACCCTATTTTGAGAATTCATTTCTTCCGGGTCTGAATAATGCGGAGGTGGTCGTCGAAAATATCACAAGTGGGTATGATTATAATTTTATAATAAGCGAAGACGATGGAATTTATATCTGGAACCCTACGCAAGCGGAGCATACTATTGGCAAAGAGGGTGATGAGTACAGATTGAAAATAAAAATAGGAAATACAGAATATGAATCTTTTTCTGATATGAACAGAGTACCCACTATTGATAGTATATTATTCTCGCACGAAAAAGAAAACAGCTTCTTCCCTGAAAGTTATTTTGCGCAGTTCTATAGTTTCGACCCCCGGGGAGTAGGAGATACCTATTGGATAAAAGCATGGAAAAATGGTAACTTTCTTAATAAACCATCAGAAATAAACATCTCGTATGATGCCGGAGGGTCTCCTGGTGCGATAATTGATGGCGTGACATTTATCAAGCCAATTAGAGATGGAATCAATCCTTTTGATCAGGACGAAGAAGACAACTTTTTATCCCCTTATTCACCTGGAGATTCTGTTTATGTTGAGATTCACTCAATCAACAATGATGCTTATGATTTTCTGCATGAAGTAAGTATTCAGACCAATCGCCCGGGTGGCTTTTCGGAGCTTTTCGCTCAACCACTCGCCAATGTATCTTCTAATATTACAACAAGTAGTGAGTCGCCAGAATCTATAAAAGCCATTGGTTTCTTTAATGTCTCTGCGGTTTCCGAACTCGGACTTTGGCTGGACCCTAACAATCTCCCACCAATGCGTGAGTAATACGGTATCCTTGAAAGGCAATCTTTTTGAAAAAAACTTTTTGCAATGCGAAATAAGAACACTTTTAAAGACATCATACAAACAAAATGCCCCAATTGTAGAGAAGCAAATATGTTTAAATCAAAAACGCTTAATTTTAATAACATGATTAAGATGCATCGATCTTGCCCTAAATGCGATCAGAATTTTATGCCAGAGCCGGGTTTTTATTTTGGGGCGATGTACATAAGCTATGGTATAAATGTCGCTTTGATGATAATTTTTGGTGTGACATGCGAGGTGTTATTCAGTCCAGAAAACGTGTTGATTACTTTGGCTTCTGTTTTTATTCCAGCAATAATTTTTGTGCCATGGAATTTCAGGATATCCAGGGCGATAATGCTATATGCTTTTGGGGGGATTTAAAAGGGATTGAAAATTCTGAATTGCGTAGCTTGTACTGAATTCACCCCATAGCCTTGAAATTATGGTGTCTAAGTTGTAGAATTCAAGGTTTCTGTTTACTTCTCTGATTCCTTCAATTTGAACTGTTCGAATTTTCCGAACAGTTGCCTCTTTATCCAACTCCTTGCTATCATAAATGTTATTTAAGCGTTCGCTAATGGTAGATTTTACTACACCAAAAAATTCAGCCATACTTTTTTGAGTAAGCCAAATGCTTTCGTCCAACACAAGCACATCTAAACGCACATAGCCGCTGGGTGCGGTATAGAGTATAGTTGGGTACTAAATCGCTCATTGTCTTAACCTTGATTTGTTAGGGGCCACTGATCTATTTCCACTTAATATTGCAGCCTATGCTTGGGATTTGGTTATCGGAAACTTGCTTTCCTGAAAGCACACATTCCAATGCGGCTTTTAAATCTGATCCTGTTACCGGTAATTGGTTATTTGGTCTGGAATCATCAAACTGACCCCGGTAAATACATTTTAAATTTTCATCAAACAAAAATAAGTCTGGTGTACAAGCAGCATCATATGCCTTAGCGACTTCCTGGGTTTCATCATACAGATATGGAAATGAATATCCAGAATTTTTAGCATGTATTTTCATCAATTCCAGGCCATCCTGAGGATATCTTTCACTATCGTTGGAGCTAATTGCTATAAATGAGATTCCCTTTGGCTTATATAAATTAGCCATTCGAACAAGCTCTTCATTGATATGATGTACAAATGGGCAGTGATTGCATATGAATATGACAAAAGTAGCTTTATTGCCTTTCAGTTCCGATAGCACCATAACTTTGCCTGATACAGTATCAGGAAGCTCAAAAGAAGGTGCAGTAGTACTCAAAGGCATCATTGTAGAAAGTGTGTCAGACATACGATATGAATATTGTTATTTAGCAAAAGTATCTAAATATCCAGCAATTGGAAAAGAGAAAACAAGTCAATTGATTCAGAACTGTTAAAATCACATCTTTACCACGAATATCTGATCTGTTGTTTGCCCGGAATCGGAAGTCATTTTTTTATTGTAGGCAATGGTATTTCCATCGTGCGACCATACCAAATTTGAAGGAGGAGAGTCGGTAGGCTTGGTTAAAGTCATAAAATTTTTACTTCCGATTTCTCTCACGATTATTCTATTTTCCCAGACATAGCAAATCTTATTTCCTTTATAATGCCACCTCACTCCACTTTGAACATGAGACTTATGAAATGTTTGTTGTACGGACATACCACCCAATGGTGAAATGGTAAAAATTTGTTTTATGCCATTTTTATCAAAAGCCTGAAAGGCAATTTTGGACCCATCAGATGAGTTTCTTACTACCCCTTCACATCCTGGGAATTTTGTAGAATCCGTGAAAGTAAGCCGACGCTGACTGGCATCAAGGGGAGGAGCAGGCATAGTAGTTTGAGTTCCCTCCAAAGGTCCATATTTACCAGGCCTTGTAATGTTGTCAGGAATATCAACTACAAAAACTTCATCTACATCTTCTCCATTATCATTTTTTACAATTCCAATAAATGCCCTTGCACGCTGTGTTGTTCCATTTGCTTTTTTGTAGCCGGATGTTCCCACCCAGCTGTCAGACGATGCTTTGCTGATCTCATCACTTCCGGGCTTTGGGTTTTCAACAACTTTAACCACGAGTACGCTAAACCATTCACCTTCTATATTTTCACCGCCTGGATCTTTGTCAACTTTTACCGGTTCGATAAGCTTCGAAACCCCAATAGTTCTTAAATTAAGAATTATACCTGTAGAATCTTCCAGATGTTTCATGATGGCGTCATTATAGGTATATCCTATCCAGCCCCCATCCCGACACCATTCATGCCGATGCGTACCTCCTCTTAGTGCTCCAGGAGTAAAAGGAAATGTAACATCTCTGGAATCCATGAAATTGGACACATTGGGTTTTGCATCTTCAACAATTACGCCTGACCGATGCCATTGCTGATATGGATTTTGCTCAGTGACATTCATCAGCCCATGGATAAATACTATTTTGTTTGCAGTATGACTATAGCTAACCGCACCTACTCCTGGGCCATAGGGTTTGTTTTGTTTCAATTCATATAAAACCACTTTTTTCCCAGTGAAGATATTTACTTTTTCAATTTTCGAGCAAGCACCAATACCTCCTTCATCTGTTCTGGTATCATAAACCAACCATTGATCATCCGGTGAGAAATTATCATTATTATCCAGTAAATGATTATAAGTGAGATCATGGGTAATTTGCAATTCTTCTCTAAAACTATTGGACTGGCATGAAATAGAGCCGACAGCGAATATGAAAATAAGGCATAATAACTTCTGAAATTGTTGGCTCATGAAATTATTGATAAATGTGATTTAATGCTTATCCTAATAAATTTCATGTTACAACCTTATTTGTTTGTTGGCCCACTTATTACACCCAGATATCTTCCCATCCAGTAGGGTAGCAACCAGATGTCCCCGGCACTGTACTCCGATATCCCGTTTCCTCCCGCTCTGTCTAATCTAAACATATTGCCATTGTGCCTTTGTACAGGTCTTTCATCCGGAGGCAAAACTTCATTGGTTGTTTGTCCTCTGAAATTTGGTTCCATTAGTTCAATGTCTTTTCTGTGCGAGTTCATGATACTCCATTCTATCAAATCCATTGGATGTTCCTTCAAATACCAGGCAGCCTCTTCAAGGTCAAAATCGGGAGTTCCGGTCAAGGCAGTCATTATATTCCAGGCGCCTTCTTTTTCAGGTCTTTCTATTTCCCAATGATCTATAATCGCTTCTTTAAATTTAGCTTTCAGCGTGTCATTAAATGCATAATGGTAAAGCCCCCAATAGCCCACAAAATACATTTCATCGTCAGAATGATTCCAAGATTCTGAAAGTTCTTTACTCAGTTGATCTGCATCGTCAGGAACCGAGCCGATTTTGTCCATGGGTCGCATTAGATTTTCGAAATATCCGTATTCATTCATCAACTCAAATGCTTTGGATTTGTATTTTTCTTTTTTGGTAAAATAATAAGCTGTTTGCAGCATGCCAATAATGTTGGAAGAATTGAGCTTTCTATCGCCATTCATTAACGGCCTGGAATTGACATAGTCAGGATTCCACTTTCCCCACTGAGTGGGTTTGCCATCAAAGTCAATCAAGTACATATCATTGCTAACAATATGACTCATCAATGTGTCAATCAATAAAACAGCTCGATCTTTAAGATCAGTATCTGCCATCAATTCAGCAATTAACCCAAAGGCAAAAATATGCCCTATGGCCTCATCACTACTTGTCGTACTCTTCCAATCCCACTCAGGATCATTGGTATGTTGCCATCTGTGAGGGTCTGACAGTCGTTCAATATAACCACTTCGTTCGTAGGAGCGCGAGGGAAATCCCGGTACGGGATTGATGCTAAATAATCTTTCCATGGCATCCAGGGCCTCAGTACAATTTTGCAATGCCTCATCAGATTTTGTAGTTGCATATCTGAAAACCTGTCCTCCCAAATACATGGTAGTCCACAAGCCATCATTGTCGGAATCTCTTAATCTTCCGGAGTCAAAATTTCCTTTTTCCATATCAACCAGTCCGGCATTAAAGCCATTGCGAATATGCCTGTCGCGTACCTGATCTTCATAAAACATGGCTTTGTCGTGCAATGTCATTTCTTTGAAAATGATGTGCCCGAGACCAGCATCTGTTAAAACTAAAACAGAGCCATCATTCCCTGCCGATATGTGTTTTACGTTATTATCTGGCAACCATCGTTCACCAAAATAATAATTAAACTTCCCATCATTTTTTTGCATAAAAGCACCTTTGGTTGATCCAAACCATAGATTCCCATTAATTTCTGCAAGAGCTGTAATTTCTGTCCAAGGTAGTTTTGTATGTGTGTTTCCAACTTTTTTTCCTGATTTGTCAACCTCGACATATCCATTGGATGTGCCAATAATAATTTTGTTATTGAATATTGTAAATGAAGTAAAGTCACTTCCTTCAATAACTTTATCTAATTTATTACCGTTTGGATTAAATGTAGATAGTGAGTTAGTTTCCAATATCCAGAACAAGTTATTCGATGCATCAAATAAAATATCCAGCACTTGACCGCCATCCGATTGTCCTTTCCACGCGATCTCATTTTTTGATAAATATTCCAAGGTATTACCATCGCTAATCAAAAAATCAAACTCATCACCACCGGCAAATATTTGCGCATTTGCCATATCATGTTTCATGAAAATTTGACCAGACCAAGCATTACTGAGAACAGCTTCATCATCTAAATAGACAAATTGCCCTTTGTAGCCAATAAGATTACTTATGTTTTTGTCTGTCAATGGGCGATACATACGATCTGCAATAAGTTTGCCGGGGTACAGAAATTGGCCATCATGGGTGCGCAGCAATCCTTTTGATGACATGACCTGAATTACCCCATTTCGATCCGTAAATGCCTTACTCAGTTTTTGGTCTTCACTATTCAGGTAATACTTGATGCTAATATCTTGGAGAAAGGGTTCATCTTGGTAAACCGGCTGGTCGTTTGATGGGTTTTCGCCATGAGATATGGAACAAGAGTGTAGAAGAACACTTATTATTATAATTAAACTATTTGCGATTTTATTCATATGTGAAAAGGGTTGGATATTTTAGATACCATTGAATATTAATACTGCGTAAGTCAAACAATAGACTATTATATTATGATGATAAAGTACAAATTAAAAATAATATTTTATTTGAGTAGTCCGACTTGTTTTAATATTACTCAAAAAGAGGATACTATAGAAGTTGAAGTAGAACGTTCTTGGACCTTTCGAGATATCTAACAGAATTTACCAAAATGTAACGAACTATCGATTTCAGTAAATCATTAAATTTACTGAGCTCAGAAGTTATATCGGTATACCAAACCCAAAATAGAATCCATTTGTACCAACAGATGTAAAAGCATATTCAAAGCGCAGCACAAGATCGTAATAGCTGACAAAATCCAAACCTAATCCCCAACTGAACAGTGCTTTGTTATTCAGCGGGTTGTCCGCTGTAAAATCATCTTTCATGTAGGCAGCATCGGCGAAAAAATTTAGATAAAAAGCATATTGGAGATTTTTAAACTTGCTCTCTTCATTTCCATCTTTGGGCACTTTAACCTGTGGTGGTACCAATTCATATTTAACGTTGCTTCTGAAGAAGTACATTTGGTCTCCGCGCAGAGCAAAGTAATCGTATCCGCGAATAAAATCATCCCCGGAGGTGAGGTTTTGCTTATAATTATAGGCAATATTTTCACTGGAAGAATTGACAGCTTTTACCATTTCTGCAACATAAAACCCATTGCCCAATGATTGATAAAAGTGAAAATCAACACCATAATAAAAATAATCAACATCACGTGATAATATGCCCATTCCTCTTTTGTCAATAAACCCTCTCAATAAATTTCCTTTCAGTGGGTAAGATTTATTGTTTCTTGTGTCATAAACATAGTCAGCATATAAATTCATATTGCTGACATCCTTTTTTCCATCAGGCAAATAATTAGGTGCAATTACCAGCAAAGAATCCGAAACACTCGCTGTGGTAGCTTGAAGTCTGATTTTTCCGTAATTATACAAGCCAGGACGCATATTTAATGTTGCTCCAACCAGCCATTTTTTCAGGCTATTTTTATCATATAGCATTTGACGTTCATTTTCTACCGATGCATATTCTACTGCTCCAGAATTAGAATAAACCACACCCAAGCGCAATCCAATTTTTTGTCCTTGTCCTATCCAAGGAATATAGTAACCCAATCCATATAATTGTGAATTTCCAAAATAGGTAATTATGGAGGTTTGATGACTTAAACCAAACATATTGTTATGGCTGGCAAACACCCCCATGTTGAGAAGATCAAGATTCGGGTCTTGCAACCAATCATTGAAGTTTGGAGCATCAACTCTGGCCACCGGGAATGCCCATAAATACCATCTTTCCTGAACATCTATTAGCAGATTATATTCATTTCCCGATATTTGTTCTAGATGAATATCTACTGTTAAAAACAGTTTTGAGTCAATGATATTTTCTCTACTATAGCCAAGCCGCTTGATGAGTTCACTCGAATCGCTCTTGTTGATTCGCTTATCTGTACTAATCGAAAATTTATTGTTTGTATTAAATGTAGCCAGAGAATCACCCAGTTTGAAATCAAGCTCACGTGTGATGATGCGATTTTTTGTGCGTTTATTTCCGGTTACTTTCGCTGAAATTATTTTTAAATATGAGTACTCAAAAGCTTCAGCAGTATGAATTTCTCCGTTTTTGTTTTGTCCGAAAGCCTGAATAGTGAAAAAAATTGGAATTATTAAAGTATAAAAGTTCTTTAGAATATGTTTTTTCACACTCATAATAATATTCTTTGTTAGGTTATGGTTTTTTTAATTTTATATAATTATAATCATTCTTAACCCCAAATCCACCATTCGGCTTTTACGCCAAAATAATATCCCCATCTTCGCTCACCTACAAACTGAAGGAATGGAGAATAAAGGCTTTCTTTGGCATAATCATTATATCTTGCTAGTGAGAAAACAAATCGTAAGTGTGGCCGTGCCCAGGTATCTCGAATTCCTGTGGGTACAAAAATTGGAGCTATGGAAAATTTAGTAACACTTGCTATTGGGTTTGTTCCGTCTTTACGTTGCGAATAATGAAATTCAGTTAGCAAGTGAAAATAGTCCGTGATGTAATGTTCATTCCTGGCCCCGATCGTAAAATCTAATTTTCTGTTAAATACCTCTTTTCCAAAATATGTTTTGGACTTGTTGTTGGAATCTGCAGCACCTTTACTACTCGTCAGAATTAAATAGCCATTTAACGTATATCTTTTTGAAAAATTTATGAGTAAATGGTTAACTATTGCCATGGAATATGCGCCTTTAAAAGTCAGAGAAAGCGTATCAGGAGCGCCATATGTAAGCCATGTTCTTGACATTCCACCATCTCCGCCATTTGCTATTCCTGTTCCATATCTTACAGAAAAATGATTGAAAGAACCGGGTAGATAATTATTGAAATCATACGAATGTCTCACTCCCAAAACAAAACCATGGTCTGCAGGAAAATTTAATTTGTAATCACTTGTATCAACATCATTTTTAGAATCTGCATCAGCCATGCGATGATATTCTCCCAATAATGTCAGCATATTATTTGTATTAAGTTGGAAATCCTGCTCGAAATTAAGAATCACTCTTTGCCGAAGTGCTGCACTGGGTGTTCCGGATTTTATATTCAAATAAAAGAAAGGTGGCACTGTAGAGCTGGTATCTGATGAGGCTATAAATTGGGTTGATATCCTTGTATTTTTAAACTCAACGCCAAAGCCCTGACCAGAATGATCATTGAAGTAAAAATGATCGGCAATATGTACATCCGGGCCCCGGTACAATCTGGATCCAACCCAAATACTTAAGTCTTTGCCACGGATATTTCTTGCTTCGACATACATTTCAGGAATGGCAAATTCCAATCCTCCCAAACTATTTGACGTACTGTTGCCAAAAGAAGTTAGACTTGTAGAATACATCGCAAATCGTACTTGAGCATAAATATTAGTGCTATCACCAGGTTTAGCTTTGAAATGAAATGCAGGTGCTAACTCTAAATAATCCTGCTCTTCCAACCTTCCTCCAATGCTACCCATATTATTGAGATTAAGACGCCTTCCGATTGACCCACCATTTTCGAAAGACCAATCAACCCCCACTCGCCCATACGATCCCAATGAAATACTTTTATTGGTAACATTCTGATACATTATCTGGGCTTGTACTTGATTTTGGGCCAGCAAAAATAATATGACTATAAACCAGTAAACACCTGAACATGCTTCGAATTGAGATGGAATCCTCTCAAGGTTAGTTGTCAGGTATTTGAGCATAGGCTTTGGTAGTTTGGCACATTTACAATACAACTTTAAAATATATAATATGTTAGATAAATATCAAACGTAAAAGGCTTTACGTTAAAGTTTTTGGCATCTTCCGGTACTTTCACCAGATTTGATAGGCCGTAATTTAAAGCTGATCCAATGCTAATTTTCTGTGACATATTTATATCAAAACCCAGGCCAAGGATATTTGCAAAATCATTATAAAATTCTTGGACATTATTCTGATTTCCAACTTGCCAGGCAAGATTATATACTGCATAAATACTCACATCATCTGACATATTTAAACCAATGCTGAGTGGAATTTTAATGAAGTTTATATTTTGATCACTGTCACCCTCAAGTGTGTATTTAACGCCTGATTGAAAGAACCATCCTAATTCGCCAACATTCAACTTGGCTACAGCACCTACTAAATACCCCACCATTCCTGCTCTCGAATTTAATTGACTGTCTCTCACGAGTGACGAAAGTACTGCTCCTCCTGTGATACCAATTTTAAGCTGGGCAAATATTGGTGTGATGGAAATTAACAATACGATAATCAATAATTTATACTTCAGCATACTAATAGAATATTTTCAAGACTAAATTTAACGTGAATAATTAAATAGCCCAAGGAGCAATCTTATTTCTTTTGTATTTATTAAATTCTATATAATTCCATAGGAAGGATGAAGGTTCACAGAGGATAAAATATAGTTGGATTGGATCAATAGCTTAATATACAGATAATGATCTATCGCCATACATATTGAAATTTTCTTTTTAATTTTGTAAAATAACTGATAAAATAAATGCTAAAAAAGACTAAAATTGTTGCGACCATTTCTGACATGAAATGCGATGTAAAATTGATAAAATCACTTTATAAATTAGGGATGGATGTGGTGAGACTAAATACTGCCCATCAGGATCATGCCGATACACTCAAGGTAATTAATAATGTAAGAGCAGTTTCTGATAAAATTCCATTGTTGCTCGATACAAAAGGTCCTGAAATAAGAACTACAAAAGCTTTAAAAAACATTCCCGTTTCCTTCGGAGACAAAATAAAAATTAAGGGAGATCCTGATGGAATCACTACCAAAGATTGTATTTATGTAAATTATGCCGGTTTTGTAAATGATGTTCCTGTTGGAAGTCGAATATTAATTGATGATGGTGATATTGAGCTTTTAGTCGTTGCAAAAAATAATTCAAGCCTAACTTGTGAAGTGGCAAATAGCGGAGAGATATGCGGGAAAAAAAGTGTAAACATCCCTTCAATCCATGTAAAATTACCTGCCCTAAGTCAAAAAGACATAGATTATATTCATTTTGCAGTTGATAATAACCTTGATTTTATAGCTCATTCTTTTGTTAGAAATAAGCATGATGCTATTGCCGTACAGGAGGTTTTAAATTCCAGAAATAGCGAGATTAAAATTATTGCAAAAATAGAAAATCAGGATGGTGTAGATAATATAGAAGAAATTCTTGATCATGTATATGGCATAATGATTGCCCGAGGTGATTTGGCAGTAGAAATTCCCCAGGAAAAAATTCCGGTAGTTCAAAAAATGATTATCGAAAAGTGCATTTCAAGAAGAAAGCCTGTGATCACGGCAACGCAAATGATGCATTCTATGATTCATAATCCTCGACCTACCAGGGCTGAAATATCTGATGTTGCCAATGCTGTTTACGATGGTACAGACGCCATTATGCTTAGTGGTGAAACAGCCCATGGAGATTATCCAGAAGCTTCAGTTGAAACAATGTCGAAAATTGCCAAAGAAGTTGAGTCAGCCACGCCAAATATCAAAGAGACGCCATTGCTCATTGTCAACAATGAAATATCTGCATTTCTTGCTATTTCGGCTGTAAGAGCATCTGTAGAACTTAACACAATTGCAATCATTGCCGACACCAAGAGGGGCAGGACAATTAGAGCTCTTGCCGCATATCGGGGAAATAATATAGTTTTTGCCCAGTGTTACGAAAAATATGTGATGAGAGAACTTGCGCTTTCTTATGGGGTTTTTGCGAGTTATACCAAATTAGAACTGGCTACAGAAGCTTTTCTTTGTGATGCCCTAAAAGCGCTTCGTAATAAATATAAGCTTAAAAAAGATGCTCGAGCTGTAGTTCTGGCAGGTAATTTTGGGCCATCTCATGGTCCTTCATATATTGAGATTAGCACAATAGAAAATTTGGAAAAGAAGTGTAGAAGTTTAATTAGAATATAAAGGTAATTAATGCTTCAACACTTATGAGGCTTCCATGAGTAAGATAACCTCAATCTGTCCGTAAAGTGTCCAATTTCAGAAGTGTCCAATTTTTTTGATTGCATCATTTCTATAATTTTAATTACTGGATAATTATGGGAAATCCATATCAAGCTGAAAGTTGAAAATTTTTATTACCTGTTGATTATTGAATTTACTGTCAATCAGTAAAAAATATGAAAAATAAATTTCCTCTGGTTTCTATCATTATGGCTGTAAAAGATACCGAGCCATATCTTATCGATTGTGTAGATTCTATACTAAATCAAACCTATCAAAACTGGGAACTAATTGCAGTCAATGATCACTCAACAGATCGCTCTCTGGAAATATTGAATGATTTTGCTAATCGGGACCATAGAATAAAAGTATTTCATAGCCAAGGCCAATTGCTCATTCCGGCCCTTCAGGAAGGTTTTAAACACGTGAAAGGGATTTTAATAAATCGCATGGATTCTGATGACAAAATGCCAGATTATAAAATTAGTTTACTGGTAGATACCTGGTTGAAATACGGGAAAGGACATGTAATTGCTGGGGGAACCAAACATTTTGTTGATGAAGGTGAAGTTGGTGACGGATTTAGAAAATATGAAAAATGGCTCAATGAAGTTGCTCGAAAAGAGACACATTATAAAGAGATATACAAGGAATGTGTAATTCCATCCCATAGTTGGATGCTTCATAAGGATGATTTAGTAAGTGTTGGAGCTTTTGACCCCGAAGTATATCCAGAGGATTATGATCTATGTTTTAGGTTCTATACCTATGGATTAAAGGTGGTAGGACTGGACAAAGTATTGCATTACTGGCGCGACCGCTCAAACCGAATTTCTCGAACCTGGGACTGCTACAAAGACAATAGATATTTTGAGCTAAAACTGAGATATTTTTTTCAATTAGATAGAAACCAGAGCAGGCCATTGGTTTTGTGGGGAGCTGGGAAAAATGGAAAAGATTTGGCAAAACTT
>VAPL010288399.1_pt1 | contig 29844 bp, 20 predicted proteins | sample 3395061 | NCBI WGS metagenome assembly VAPL01 (sample SAMN08290444, study PRJNA428436) | hydrothermal vent metagenome | isolation source: Deep-sea hydrothermal vent chimney 2 | place: Pacific Ocean: Juan De Fuca Ridge | depth 2182 m m | reverse complement strand
GTTGATTGGGAAATGGTGATTACGCAATTAGAAAAATTATATCCCGGTTTTTATGAACGGCTACAAACCAAACACCCAAATCTAACTTCCAAAGAAAAAAAACTGTGCGCCTATCTTCGACTTAATTTAACTAGCAAAGAAATCTCAGGCTTACAAAATATTGGGTCTAAAAGCGTTGAAATTGCCAGGGTCAGGTTAAGAAAAAAATTAAAGCTTCCGAGAGAAATTCGACTTCATAATTATTTAAAGGGAGTTTAAAATCATGCAATATGTTATGTTATAAAATATAAAACAATTTTTTTTGATATGTTTTAACATATGTTATAGTACTAATTCACAATTAGTTATTTTTTAACGTTATGTTTTTAATCATACCACATGTCATATTGTAGTGTTATTACCTAAAAGGTTAATTTCTTTTTAGCTTATATTTGAATGCTCAAAAGAAAAAGTTAAGACACCTATTAATGGAAAACAAATACTACAGACAACTTCTTGACGATGAGATAGGCCAGCTGGTTTATCAGGGTTGTTCTTCGACCGACTGGAGTTTGATAAAGGTTTCAAAAGATTTTATTCCAGACAATATTGAAAACAGTAAATTCTCTGGTCATATCAAATTAAATAGCTTCAACACTTCAGTAAAACTTGTAGGAGGAATTACTTTTAAAACTGGAATTTATAACTCTTGGTTGCACAATTGCGAGGTAGGAAAAAATACACTCATACATAATGTACGCAGTTACATCGCCAATTACAATATTGGAGAAAATGTTGTAATCCATAATGTGACAACCCTGGCTGTCGACGGAGAAGCAAATTTTGGGAATGGAGTTAAAGTCGAAACCATCAATGAAGGTGGAGGTAGGGAAGTACCGATTTATGACTTTTTATCAACCCATGTAGCTTATATGATAGCTCTGTATCGCCATCGACCAAAACTGGTATCATCTTTGGTTGCCATGGTATCCAAATATTGTGATTTTATTAAAAGTAAAACTGGGGTGATTGGTGATCGTTCCAAAATAATTAATTGCAATACTATTTTGAATGTGAAAGTTGGACCGGGCACAATTATTGATGGGGCGAAAATATTGAAAAACGGCAGTATTAATGGCAATGAGATTGCGCCGGTTAAAATTGGTGAGGGGGTAATAATGGAAGATTTTATTGTCTGCTCAGGTTCCAAAATTACAGATGCTACACTTATCTCTAAATGTTTCGTTGGCCAGGGATGCATTCTTGACAAACACTATTCTGCAGTAAATTCATTATTCTTCGCCAATTGTCAGGGGTTTCACGGAGAAGCATGTGCTATCTTTGCAGGACCGTATACGGTGACACACCACAAATCTACCTTGTTAATTTCCGGGATGTATTCCTTTCTTAATGCAGGAAGTGGCTCTAATCAAAGTAATCATCTTTATAAATTGGGGCCGATACATCAGGGAATTTTGGAACGAGGCGCAAAAACCACGAGTGACTCATACATCCTTTGGCCATCAAGAATAGGTGCTTTTTCACTGGTTATGGGAAGACATTACAAGCACAGCGATACAACAGATTTTCCTTTTTCCTATATCATTGAAAATAAAGACGAGAGTGTTTTGGTACCAGCCATTAATTTAAAAAGTATTGGTACAATTCGGGATTCTCAAAAATGGCCAAAACGTGATACACGCAAAGATTCGAATTTGCTGGACCTTATAAATTTCAATTTGTTAAGTCCATATACAATTCAAAAAATGATAAACGGCAGAAAAAAACTTTTGGCAATAAGAGAATCCTCAGGGGAATTTGCAAGTGAATATAGTTATCAGAAAATGAAAATCACTAAAAAATCCCTGGACAGAGGTATTTTACTTTACGAATTGGCCATATGGAAATTTTTAGGAAATTCACTAATAACAAGGCTTAAAGGAAAAGTCTTTAAGCATAACAATGACATTCGGAATACAATGAAAAAAGACACCTCTCTGGGAAAAGGGAATTGGGTTGATCTTTCCGGGTTGATTTGCCCATATGAAGCATTGGACAAAATAATGAATTCTATTGAGCAGGGAGCGACTTCATCCCTTGAAGAAGTCAATTCAGCTTTGGTTTCCCTGCATAAAAATTATTATAGCTACGAGTGGACCTGGGCCCAGGATATGTTAGAACAGTTTTATGGCAAAAGCGCAAAGGAATTTACCGCAGAAGATGTAATTTCTGTAGTAAATAAATGGAAGAAAAGCGTATTGGAGATAGATGGGTATTTGTATGAAGATGCAAGAAAAGAGTTTTCGCTTACAAAAATGACAGGCTTCGGTGTCGATGGTCAAAATGGTGCAAGAGAAGAAGATTTTGTTCAAGTTCGCGGTGAATTTGAGAAAAATGAAACAGTGATGGCGATCAAAATACACATGGAAGTCAAAGAAGATCTTGGCAACAAGATTATTGATAGTGTGAGTAAAGCAATTAATAAATCAACAATAGAAAATTAGTAAATTATGTGTGGAATAGTAGCATATATCGGTCAGCAAGAAGCATTTCCTATTTTAATAAATGGATTGAAACGCTTGGAGTATAGAGGATACGACTCTGCAGGAGTTGCACTTCTTAATGGTCAAATTGAAGTTTATAAAAAAAAGGGAAAGGTAAAGGCGCTTGAAGATTTTGTGAACAAGAAAAATACCAAGGCAAATATTGGAATTGGGCATACGCGCTGGGCAACACATGGTGAACCTAATGATGACAATGCACATCCTCAGAACTCCATGAATGGCGTATTCTCAGTGGTTCATAATGGAATAATAGAAAATTACGCTAAGTTAAAAAATGATTTGAAAAATCATGGATTCACTTTTCAAAGTGATACCGATACGGAAGTCCTCGCCAATTTAATTGAGTTCTTTTACCTTCAGGGAGATGATATTTTATCTGAAATTGCAGTTCAATTGGCACTTTCAAAAGTAATAGGGGCTTACGGAATTGCCGTTTTGTGTAATCGGGAAAATGAAAAAATAGTTGTTGCCAGAAAGGGAAGTCCACTCGTAATTGGTTTGGGAATTGGAGAATATTTCATCGCTAGCGATACTTCTCCCATAGCAGAATATACCAAGCAGGTGGTATATCTCAACGACGAAGATGTAGCTGTAATCCAAAAAAATAACTTTACCGTAAAAAACATCCAAAATAATCCTGTTACATTAACAGTTAGCAATTTGGATTTTAAAATTGGTGAGCTAAACAAGGGTGATTTTGATCATTACATGTTAAAAGAAATTTTTGAACAGCCTGATACTGTGCATGATACGTTAAGAGGGAGATTAAAATCAGATTATTCAGAAATTGTGTTGGGAGGACTACTAAAAGTATTTCCAAAAATTGTTGCCGCTGAAAGAATTGTAATAATTGGATGTGGCACATCATGGCATGCTGCCTTAATTGCTGAATACCTGTTTGAAGAATATGCCCAGGTTTCGGTTGAGGTAGAATATGCCTCGGAGTTTAGGTATAGAAAACCTGTGTTGAGCAGTAAAGATGTTGTTTTGCTCATAAGCCAAAGCGGTGAAACAGCCGATACTTTAGCGGCACTTCATTTGGCCAAAGAAAAGGGAGCGCTTGTTGTGGGAATTTGCAATGTTGTTGGCTCAACCTTGTCAAGAGAAACTGATGCAGGGGTATATACCCACGCTGGCGTTGAAATTGGTGTTGCATCTACAAAGGCATTTACAGCCCAGGTAGCAGTACTCACCATGATCGCAATAAAATTAGCTAAAGCGAAAAATACAATTTCAGATGCAGTCTATAAAGAATTGGTAAAAGAACTGGCTGATGTTCCCAATAAAGAGCGTCAGATTTTAAAAAGTAATGATAAAATCAAACAAGTTGCCAAAAAGTATAAGGATGCTGTTAATGCGCTATATTTAGGACGAAGCTATTTATTTCCTGTTGCGCTCGAAGGAGCACTGAAGCTAAAAGAAATTTCTTATATCCATGCAGAAGGTTATGCTGCCGGCGAAATGAAGCATGGCCCTATTGCGCTTGTCGATGATAATTTACCGGTGATAATGGTAGCTCCACATGACGAATATTATAATAAAATTGTAAGCAATATCCAGGAGGTAAAAGCAAGAAAAGGAAATGTAATTGCTGTAGTAACAAAAGGAGATAAGCTATTGAAAGAAATGGCAAATGATTTTATGGAGATCCCCAAATCTCATCCTGCTGTAGCTCCGCTTTTGGCAGTTTTGCCCTTGCAACTATTGGCATATCATATTGCGGTTTTCAGGGGATGCGATGTCGATCAGCCAAGAAATTTGGCAAAATCTGTAACCGTTGAATAACGGTTTTATATGCTCTCCTCAAATGAATGAGTAAATAGAGCCTGAACCTCAGTCTGTGTTTAGCTCCTGCCCTATCTTTCTGGCATAGGGATATAGTAGACCATTATATACATTAAACCCAGCATTATTGGATTTCCGGCTTGCTGGAGATTAAATTATCAAAAAAGAAAAAACAATTATCGTAAACCTATTAAAGCCAGAATAAATATTTTGCAGTTTACCTGGATTTTTCAGGCAATTTGAAGGCATAATAATAGTCTCCAGTTTTAGTGCCTTGAAATCCTCCTCCACCTGCGGTAATGACTTAGAAATTGCATCTCACTCATAATAAAAAATGCTGCTACAAAAGCTGGAACTAAAAAGAATATATCACCTCATAAAAAATACGAAGATAGTTCATGGACCTGTTCCTTCCGCCTGCCATCGATGATGAAGGGCTGTCGGCATTTGAAAATGGCACATTGCAAAACATCCAGGTAGCTGTTGAAGAACAGTTCATTGAAAACAACAGGTCTATACACATGTAGCAACAAGTTCTTTTAATAACATCAAAAACTTATTAGATTGAGGAAAAATACAGTAGGGCTATGTGTAATTCACATAGCCCTAACATTACCTGCAAGCAAAAAACAATAAAATTTAACATAAATGGATAATTTAATAACCCTTTTTAATTCAATACTACCCATTTCAAATCAAGAACAACTTTTAATAAAAAAGCATCTAAAAATAGATTTTTTTTCAAAAGGAGATAGTTATAATGATGAGGGTAAAATATGTCAAAAATTAGGGTTTGTTGAGAATGGCATTTTTAAAGTGTCAAGTTTCAAATCTGATGGAGAAGAGTTTATTAAATACTTTGTAGATGAAGGTCATTTTGCAATTGACTTAAACAGTTTTTTTTATAAAACCCCTTCTAAAGAAAACATAACAGCATTAACAAGTTGTAAGGTGATAACGATTACCAGTTCGTCATATAAAATTTTAGAAGATAATATCTTGAATTTTTAAAAAATTATTAATGATTTAAAACAAAAAGCATTACTTGAAAAATTCACAATAAAAAATGAGATGCTTGTTGAAGACGCATTGACAAAGTATACTAAATTTGTGAAAAGAAGCCCAACCATTGTTCAGCGTGTTTCACAAAAGCATATTGCATTACATCTTGGAATTTCTCAATATACATTAAGTAGAATTAGGGCTAAAAAATCATTTTTTGCCATATAGCAACATTTGCCATAATTCAATAATCTAATTTTGTAAAATTAAAATAGTTAAATAACAAATTAGAAATTATGAATAAGTTAGAAAACAAAGTTGCAATAATCACAGGTGCATCAAAAGGAATAGGTGCTGAAATTGCTAAAAGTATGGCATCAGAAGGCGCAAAAGCAATAATCAACTATAATACAGATGAAATTGGTGCTCAAAAAGTTGTTGTTGAAATTGAAGAAAATGGAGGAAAAGCAATTGCTATTCAGGCAAATGTAGCCAATGCAAAAGAAGTTAAAAGTCTTTTTATTAAATCAAAAGAAGTATTTGGAGAGATTACGGTTTTAGTTAACAATGCAGGTATTTATAAATTTGAACCTATTGATAGTATAACAGAAAATGAATTTTACAATCACTTTAATGTGAATGTTTTGAGTGTTTTTCTATCAATTCAAGAAGCAGTTAATCATTTTGATGACAATGGAGGCTGTATTATTAATATTAGTTCTGTAGCGAGTATCAAAGCAACACCTATGGCATCATTATATTCAGCTACTAAAGGTGCTGTGGATGCTATAACTCGTACATTATCCAAGGAACTTGGACCTAAAAATATTCGAATAAACTCGATACTACCAGGACCAACAGAAACAGAAGGAAATCAAATTGGTACTGAAATGGAGGCATTTATAGTAGCTAACACACCTTTAGGTAGAACAGGGAAAACAAGTGATATTTCTCATTTGGCAGTATTTTTAGCATCAGATGATGCCTCTTGGATTACAGGTCAAAAAATAAGTGTTTCAGGTGGATTTGATTAATTTACATCAAATAATAATAAGGCCAGCAGGTAATAATGTGTATTGTGTAAGTACAAATCATACTAATAAAAAAGATACAGCTGAATCTGTAATTTGTGATTCTTCATTTTTAGGTGTTGCAAGTAAAACATCGGTGGAAAAGTTATTATCTAAATCCAGAAATGACAATTCTGGATAAATATGATTCTTTTTTAAACTCGATGGTACAATAGAAACACCTAAACCATTTCTTACTAATTGAATTATAGAGTTAATGTTATTTGATTCATGAACAATATTTGGTGTGAATCCATATTGAGAACAAATTTCAATTAAAGAACTATAATACATAGGAGCATAATCTTTATTGAAAAAAACAAAGAGTTCATTTTTTAATTTACTTAAATCATCTACGTCTTTTATTTTTGTTTTGCTATTATTAAAAACCAAAGCATAAGAATCTTTAAACCATAATTTTGAATCAATTTTTGTAGATACCAAAGGTGCTCTTACTATCGCTAAATCTAACTTACCTTGTTCCAATGCCAGGATTTGTTTTATAGTAGAAACTTCGTATAATTTTATAGTCAGATAAGGATATTTTTTTGTTAAAAATTGAACAAGCTTTGTAATCGTATCCGAAAATGTTGAACTGATATATCCAATCCTATATTCTCCGCTTATATTTTCTGCAATTTTTCTCGTTTTTAATATGACTGATTCTAAATTTTGCAATTGATTAACAATTTCTTCTTTAAAGAATTTCCCTGCTTCTGTTAATACAACTTTTTTATTATTCCTATCAAATAGCTTAGCTCCTATCTCATTTTCAAGTTCTTTTATTTGTCTACTTAATGGAGGCTGAGAAATGAAAAGTTTTTCAGATGCTTTTGTAAAACTCAATTCATTAGCTACGGCCAAAAAATATCTTAAATGTCGTAATTCCATAACTATACTTATAAAGTATTATTAATTGACAAATTAAGTCTTATTAAGTATCAATACAAAATATTACTTTTGAATCAACTTATTTAACCCGAATAATTCGGGAGATAATTATTGAAACATTTAAAATGCTGATATACAGATATATTATGAATAAATCGACAGTACAAGAAATCAAAGAACGTTTTGATAATGATGTAGAACGATTTTCAAATTTAGACACTGGTCAAGTTGCAACAATTGATGCCCAAATATCTCTTGAACTTATCACTGAAGCATCTAAACGCATCAAGCCTAATGCTGAAAACATATTAGATATCGGTTGCGGTGCAGGAAATTATAGTTTGAAAATGTTATCAAAAATGCCTAATCTAAATTGTACATTAGTGGACTTGAGTAAACCAATGCTTGATAAAGCACAAGAAAGAGTTTCTGCGAAAACAAATAATTCAGTAACAACACTACAGGGAGATATTAGAGATATTGAATTAAAAGAAAATAATTTCGACATTATATTAGCTGGAGCAGTATTACATCATTTAAGAAATGATAAAGATTGGGAAACAACATTCCGAAAGTTATATGATTTACTTAAACCTGGAGGGTGTTTGATGATTTCTGATTTGATAACCCAAGAAACAGAGGCTGTAAACGAATATACTTGGGAGCGTTACGGAGATTATTTGGAAAGGATAGACGGAAAAGACTATAGAAAAAAAGTTTTGGATTATGTAGAAAAAGAAGATTCTCCTAGGCCAATGACTTACCAGTTGGAATTGATGAAAAAAATAGGATTTGGAAAGACAGAAATATTACATAAAAATATGTGCTTTGGAGCTTTTGGAGGGATAAAATAAAACCTACACACAATCGAGTAGGTAATTTCACCCCCAAGCCTCTCCCACCTGCCTGCCGGACGAGGCAGGGAACCGTACATGAATATGCTTTCGCCGAAGCTTCAGCATAGGTGCTACGGCTCTTATCATGCAGTCAATTCTCAATCAGGTTAATTTATAGCCTAAAATCCAGTGATAAAATAAATTAGCGATTATTGCGTTTTTCACGATGAATTTGCAGAGTTCTGAAATCATTAAAGCGATTGCATGATGTACCATAAAAATCTCACATAATTGGTAAGCAAGTAAATTGTTAACCTGCGGCAGATTTCAGATTTGGAGTTGCCTCCAACACCCTGTGCCTCCGACCTCGGCATTGCAAAGTTTTTGGCGGAGTACGGTAACGCTTCAGCGACATGTGGCTTCAATCGCTAATTTCCTATCAACCCGGCATATGGAGACTATTACCATGCCCGCAATACGAAAAAAGGCTGCCCTTGTGAGGCAACCTTTTTTGTATTAGGTATATAAATTATTTTATTTAGCCCACCAGAGCTTAGTTTCCTGCATATCAGGACCTTGACGTTGGATAGCTGCATTGTAATTATCAGGATTCGAAAGTTGAAGTCCACTTCCATATCTCATGCGCTGTGGATAACCTCCCGCAGTAATTGTACCCGGACCATAAATATCAACATCGCTAACCCCTGCTGCAAGCGTACTTGGATAGCCGGTATCTCTGACAACTGCCCAGGCTTCATAACCATCGGTATAGTTGGCAATCCATCTCTGAATAGCTATTTTCTCCAAATTTTCTTCCTGAGAACCATTAAGGAGGGCCATATCTTCTGCGCCTAAGAACGCATCAATACTTCCATCATCAACTTTCCACACTCTCATCGCCTCTTTTAAGCCGGTCTGATAAAGTGCCTGAGCATCCCCCTGATACAATCCCTTAACAATTGCCTCTGCTTGTAAAAAGAACGATTCCGCAGATAAAAGAATTGTTTCAGGAGTTGCATCTCCACCCGTATTCTTTTTCCTGATCACCAATTCGCTTGGACTACTGAAAAATCCAAATTGAGCAAGAGATTTTATATTTCCATTTAACCGGATCGGTTGGCCGATGTAGTTTACATCTTCAGGCATCGTAACAACTATTTGATCTCCCTGATCATCCCAGGCATATTGCGCATTGGCTTCATCAAACACACTTTTCAGAAAGTCAGTTCTTTTCGGAAATAAATCAAATCCCGGTTTGTCTTCCTCCTCCTTTGGTCTTATTAAAGTAAATTCGCCACCTTGGGAAGGCTTGGTATACGTCTTCAATCGCGGATCATTGTTATCCCTCAAATAATTCACCAACTCACGACCAACAGTCCAATCTGATCCAGCTCCGAAATTATACCAGACGTCTCCATAAGTTGCATACGCCCATTGAGATATAACCAAATCTTTTTCAATCAGTGCGCTTTCGCCTTCACCAAGAAGCGGCTCTGCCAAAGCCTGAGAAATAGCACTTGCCGAAAAGTCATCGCCACTGGCTCCCATTGCCCTCATGGCTATTCTGAGTTTTAAGGTGTTAGCAAACCGCTTCCACTTTTGAAGATTGCCTCTATAAATCAAATCATTATCTCCAAGATCTTCGTCTGCGCCACCGGTTGACGTGTTGTCTCCAATAGTAACCATCGCAGCATCCAGATCTGCTATTATTCCTTTGTAGATATCCTTTTGCGTATCAAATTCAGGAAGACTCACACCCTCTGTAAATAATTGGTTATAGGGAATTTCACCAAAAACATCGGTAAATAAATTATAATAATGACTTTTTAAAATTAATATAACTGCATAAGTCAGTTCGTTTTCAAAGACGCCTCCTGGTTTGGTGAAATCCATTAGCTGTTTTAAGGTAGCTAATCGTCCATTGTACTGACCCCAGGTCGCATCAGTATATGAACCGCTATAAGAATATCCAAGTTCATCAGACCACCAGGATTTATTATGACCAAAGGCAAAATGACCTGCATACCTGTCGGCATGGATCAGGTTACCTCTCCAGTAAGCGTACCTGTTTGGAATATAAGTCCTTATCATCAATTCTGTCAAGAAGTATTTAGCACTGGCGTCTTCGATGCCAATCAAATTTGGATCGGTATTGAGCTCTTCAAAATCAGCAGTACATGCCCCAATAGTGAAAATAGCCACCAATACAATTATTATTTTATTGAATAGTTTCATAATTATCGAAATTTATTTATTAAAACTTCACGTTTAGATTAAACCCAATTGATCTGGGGGTTGGCATACTGTAGTACAGAAGACCCTGACCTGCGTTGCTGGTGCCTAATGTAGCATCCGGATCAAATCCTCCTTCAAATCCTTTATAAAGGAAGAATAGATTTCTTCCTATTAAACTAATGGAAGCCCCTTTCACTATTGAATTTCCCAGAATGGAGGACGGGAACCTATATGTCAGTGAGAATTCACGCAGCCTGACATTTGTTTGGTCCTGGATGAAATTCTCACCAATACCGCTCATCGAACCCCAATATTGTTGGGCCGTAATTGTTTGAGTATTTGGTAAAAATGTTTCATCATCTTGCTTAATAATACCTTCCACGACTGTTCCTCCCTCTCTAAACTCAAGTGTTCTCGATGAATTTCCCGCTCCATCCATTGCAGATTCAGTACCTGCCCACATCTGGCCGCCAAATCTACCATCGATCAAAACGTCTAATGTAAAACTTTTATAAGTAAAGGTGTTAATAAAACCAAGCAGGTAGTCAGGTTGAAAATCGCCTAAATTAACTCTTTCTCCAGAACTTTGAGGTCTGCCATCTGCTGTTAAAATCCATTTTCCACTTATTGAATCAGTCATAATTTGCGTTCCCCAGATTTCTCCATAACCTCCTCCAACTGTAGCGCGCGTATCAATTGCTCCATTATTTGTAACATTCCATCCGCGACTGTCAACATCAGGTAAAAATTCCTTCAGTTCATTTTTGTTGTAAGAAAAGTTAACTAATACATCCCATGAAAAGTTATCAGTTTGTACAGGAATTCCACCTAACATGAGTTCGTAACCTTTATTCGTGATTTCACCAACATTGGTATGAACGCGTCCATAATTAAATGGATTTACATTTTGATTATCAGTGGAAACAATATCAATCAGGTCAGTGGAACTAATATCATAATATGCGAAATCCGCAAACAGTCGGTTTCGCCAAAATCTACCTTCAATACCGATTTCAAAAGTTTTCGTGAATTCCGGATTCAGATTTTCATCATACCAGGTATCTGGAACAGTAAGCGTCGTTGTTCCTAAATAACTGTTAATCTTACTTTTCAAATTGTAACTATTCTGTAATCTCCAGGGTTGTGCATACTTACCAACACTTGCCCAGCTTCCCCTTAATTTCAACATATCCATATAGTTTTGATCAGGATCGATAAACTCGCTAAGCATAACAGCCACACTTGCTGATGGATAAAAGTATGACCAACTGTCTGATGGTAAAGTTGACGCCCAATCATTTCTTCCAGTTAAATCAAGAAATAAATAACCTCCGAAATTCATCGACGCCTGTGCGTACAGCGAATTTATCCTAGCTTCAATTGGAACACTCGCAAATCCCTCTTGTATATCTACACTACCAACGGTAATGTTTGCAGGGATTCTGAAATCTTCTCCTCTAACACTTATCCCTTGTCTCAGTTGACGTAACTGGTTGCCCCCAATATTGAAATCCAAATGAAAATTATCTGAAATGTCCTTATTAAACATGATCAGGAAGTCAGCATTCGACTCCTGTATGCGTGTATTGCTAAACCCTATTCTTCCATCATTGAAAAACCAGTGACCGGCCTGTGTTACGCTCTCGGAACGAATGTCAGTTAAATCAGTTCCAATCCTTGCAAAAGCTGATAGCCAATCCGTAAATTCATAATTGATTTTTGTAAAACCAATGAACCTGTTCCGGGTATCTTCAGCTTTGTCATAATTTAATGACCAGTAAGGGTTAATAGAATTATCGGTGACATTTCGAACGTTACCGGTTTCTTCATCAAGAAAATCCTCGAAGTCACTCAATATGGCATTTCGAGGCATTCCATAGACTCCCGCAAGAAGACCCTCTGTTCCCTGCGTTACCCTATTTCTTGTAAATTGATTTGTATAAGTGACTTTTGCATCCATGGTGAGTTTATCTGAAAGATTAGCCGTTGTCCTCAAATTGAAATTATGACGTTTCAAAAATGAATTTTCAACCATTGCCTGGTTATTGGTATTGGTGTACGAAAACCGTGCGGTAACATCTTTATTTCCTCCGGTTAAGGCTATAGTATTTACAAAGTTACCTCCTGTTCTGAAGAAATCTTCAACATTATTTGGTTGAGCCGAATATGGTTTCGTGGACCCGTCCCAATATAACTGGTCGCTTCCATCAAGTTTTCCTCCCCATGATCCTCCACTACTTCTTAATTCATCGATATCAGCAGGCGTGCGGCCACCGGATCCTTGCCCGTATTCATTTTGAAATTCAGGCAAAATCATTGGATTAGCAAAAACCGTACTACTGGATAAATCCACGCCAATGCCTTTTCCGGCCTTACCTTTCTTGGTCGTGATCATAATTACTCCATTTGCAGCTCTTGATCCATACAGTGCAGCAGCATTCGGTCCTTTCAGGACTGTCATAGATTCGATGTCATCCGGATTAATATCAGATATGCCTGATCCGGCGTTGCTACTGCTAAACACACTACCCCCTTCATTGATATTGGTGTTATCCATCGGGATTCCATCCACAACAAAAAGAGGCTGATTACTCTGAGTTAATGAGTTGTTACCCCTGATAGTTACCCTTACGCCTGCTCCGGGACCGGAACCGGACTCTGTAATATTGACGCCGGCAACACGGCCCTTAAGATTTGATACAGCGCTTGGTGATGCTTTTACACCAGAGATATCATCTCCACTAACGTTTTGAACAGCATATCCTAAGGATTTCTTGTCCTTTTCAATTCCAAATGCTGTAACAACAATTTCAGAAAGTTGGGTGATATCCGGGGTTAAGATAAAATCAATGATAGTTTTATTCCCTACCAATGTTTCTTCCGTTAGATACCCAACAGAGCTAAAGACCAAAATCGAATTTTCATCAGGAACTTCAAGCACATAATTACCTTCAACATCGGTAACGGTACCAATACTAGTTCCTTTCACGATTACATTTACGCCGGGCAAACCTTCACCATCTGCTGTATCGGTTATTTTTCCGGTTATGGAAATGGCTTGCTCAATTTCAACTATTCCTTTTCCGCTTTTATCCTTTTTCTTTATTCTTTCTACAGATATGCTATTGTTTATTTGCGTGAATTTCAATTTCTTTTTTTTAGAAATCTCAATAAGTACATCATAAACATTTCTTTGCCCTCCCGTTATGTTAAAATCCCTGGAATCTAAAAGATTATCTTTTGAGTATGCAAATCTATAATCGGTTTGAACTTCAATGGTCTTAAAAACATCTTCTACCGAACCATAGGTTGACTCAACATCAATATAAACATCTTTTACACTTTGATTTTGTGCAATACTGCCTGACGCCAAAATCGCTGATAGCGAAATTGTCTGTAGTATTATGCCATAAATAGTAAGCTTGGATACCATTTTTATTAGGCGTATAATTTTAATTTTCATAAATTTGCGTTTAGAAGTAAAACAATTATTCAATTGGCTTTATATCATTAAATTAAGTTTGCTGACTTTGGGAAATGCCATAGAGCCGTTAAGATTTTCACCAGTACTCCTGCTTCAGGAATACTGGTTTTTTTAGCTTGTATTATTCATATTCAATATTTATAGGTTTAACAAATACATTACCATCGTTAAATTGATATTCAAACCGCAATGCTTTACTCATAGCGCTTAAAACATTTTCGAGGTTTTCATTTTTAAATTCTCCATAAAAAGACCCCAGTATTTTATCTTGGCTTTCTATATTAATATCTACGCCGTACCAACGTTCAAGGTATTGGAACGCATCAGTACTGTTCGTATTTTTGAAATATATTATTCCATCTTTCCAACCCATTGTTTCGAGATAATCGAAAGTCGTTTTGGATAGTTTACTTACAGATTTATCAAATATGGCCATATCTGACTTTTGAAGAGCTAAAGTATCGGAGCGCCCTTCTTGGTGTAATATCGCATTTACTTTACCCTCATATACCGCCACGATAACACTATTATTTTTACCGTATGCGTTCACATTAAAAGCAGTACCGGTAACAATTGTAGAGATATCTCCTGTGTGGACGATAAAAGGTTTTTGAGGATTTTTTGATATTTCAAAAAAGGCTTCTCCTTCGAGATAAACTTCTCTTTTTTCAATCCCAAAGTTATTAGCCACCCGGAGTGTACTTGAGGCATTTAGCTTAATGACACTCCCATCTGTAAGATGGAATGTGCTTTTGCGTCCCGCTGGGTTCTCTTTTATAGTTTCTTTAAATAGGGTTGTTTTATCTGGCTCCGGAAGGTTTTTAGTAAAATTGAAAAGAATAAATCCAAATGCGGCTATGAGTAAAAGAGAGGCGGCAATAGCAAATGTCTTTTTAATGTTGACCGAATAATTTATTTTCTGCGCTTCAATTTTTTGTAAAGATAAAGGTCTCTCGCTTTTTAATACTTTTTCAAAAACATCATCCATTACAGACTGGGAAGCTTTTTCTGTTGGGAAACTAATTGAAGTAAGAATTTCCCGAGCTTGCATCACCAAATGTTTTTTATTTTTGTGGTTTTGCATCCATGATTTCCAATAAAAATCAGATTTATCATCAGGTTTTTTTACCCAATCTTGAAAATCTTCATTTCTTACAAAATCTAAAACAGTATATTTTTCGTATTTCATTTATTCCTTAAAATCTTGTACATGACCCCCTTTTAATATACATAGACGCCAAGTCCTGTAATGACATCATTAATTTTAATTTATTTTAAAAAATTATGAAATACGGTATGCTGCCGAATTATTTCAAGGGTATAAATGGGGTGGGTTTTATTAATGAAAAAAGTTTATCTGACCTGTTTAAATGTCGTCCTGCTTAAATTTCACAATACTCTGTCAAACATATGATAGAATAATTAGGCACGGATTCTTATCTTATAAAGTAAAAAGCAAGGTAAATAGTTTGTTTTGGATTGGATGCAATTGAGCTTTCAGGACGTCAATTGATTTATAAATCAAATTGCGAACTGATTTTACATTTCTTAAATCCATGATTAGAGCCACTTCTTCATAAGTCATGGATTGATAAAAATAATAATATATGGCTTCTTTTTGCCTTATGCTTAATTTTAAAAAAGCGCCTTCTAAAGCTAACTTCTTTTGGCTGCCAAGCTGACTTTGTATAAGCCATACTTCATGAGAATTTTCGATTTTAAAATCGCTATAGGACTCAATACAATCCGTATAAACAATTTTGTTTTGTTTCAAATACCTGAAAACCTTTCTTCTAAAGGCCTTAAATAAATAGAACTTTATCGATGGTGCTTCTCCAAGATTTTTACGGTTTTTCCTTATGTCAATCAGGAGATCCTGTATCAGATCTTTAATAAGATCTAAGTCCTTAGTAAATTGTTGCCCATATTGATATATATCCTGAAAATATGTATTATAAATATAATTGAATGCTCCCTCATTTCCTTTTTTAAATTCATTCCAGATTTCATTATCCGGCAAATCAGAAATAGAAAACTTGAATTTTTGCACATTCAAATTTACAATTAATGGTTTGTCAATATTTGATGAATTCTTACGCATTTAATTGATAATTAAGCAATTACAGTATTCATTGGAATGAAGGAGATTTTTAAATAATTCTGCAACACCTGTTCATACATATTTTGGATTTCCTCAAAGAGGATACAACCAGGAAATAATATATAACTAAAGTTTCGCACTTCAATTTATTGCTAATATAGCTGGGAATATCTAAAATTAACTTATTGAATTCAGACAGATATGTTATTTTAGTATCGAAGTTAATCAGATGGTACAAACATACAAACCCATAGGCACAAATAGCCCATTTCCCGAAGATTTCAGACTCAAAAAATTGAGCAAACAAGGAGATCCATTTGAGCGATGAACAAATTGAATACCAGATATAGGACAGGCTGGCCTTTTGCCGTTTCTTGGGGATATCACTCGATAACTGCGTGCTGGATGAAAAGACAATTTGGGACTTTAGAGATAGATTGATCAATATAGCTCTTGACAAAGAGCTATTTGAGTTGTTTAACAATCTTTTGGAAAAACATAGTTCTGATAGCCCATAAGGGTAAGATCATAGAATACAGGCAGGTAAAAGAAGGTCAGGCTCCTGAAAAGTGGGATAAAAATCCCAATAAGAAACGCCAAAAAGATGTGGATACCAAATGGACTAAAAAAATAATGAACTTCATTATGGCTATAAGAACCATGCAAAAGTAGACAATAAACATAAATTTATTGAGAAAGGTATAACTACTGATGATTCTGCCCATGATTCACAAGCTTATAGATAATTTATTGGATGAAAAAGACTATAAAAATAAACCACTAACCTAAGAGCAAAAGGCATTGAACAATGAAAAATCAAAGATCAGGGCTAGAGTAGAGCATGTTTTTGGTTTTATGGAACAGAGTATGAAAAGCTTTACGTGCGATCAATAGGAATAAAGCGGGCCAGTGGCTTTGTAAGCATAGTAAATTGACCTATAACCTATTCAGATATGAGCAAGTAGCGTGGATTGATGGGATAAGTATGCCCAACTGGCAATAAGGAAAACATTATCTCCCGAATAATTCGGGAGATAATTATTGAAATGCTTAAAATACTAATAAACAAGGAATTGATTTAATTATTATGGAAAACTTGTTCCCCATTTTTGGGCTATTAATTATTTAAAGTTTTAAGTAACACCTCAATAATAACAGGCAAAACAATTATTCAAGATAAGAGTTAATAAGCTAAGATGCATTATCCTGAACAATTTCGAGGCACATCTGATCAAATTTTAAATCATCCCTTCGTTGGATATTTGCAAGTCGTTATATCGGATCAATCTTTGGAAATTGAAAAACTCAAAAGCGAAATTCGGTTATTAAAAGGTCACAGTACAAAGCCGGCTATACCACCAAACAGTAATGTTAGAAGGATCAACGAAGAAATACTTTAAAAGGCATAAAAAAAAACTCCCTTTAGAAAACGATGCAAGAAGTCCAATCTGGTCATTCATGCCACCGAACGTATAAAGACAAGTAAAGTTCCCGAGGGTTCAATATTTAAAGGCTATATAAAACGTATCCGTCAGGAATTAAAGATCAGTTCTGTAAACACCTGTTACGAGTTGGAAAGCTGGCAGACCCCTGAAGGCACTTATCACTACGCCAAGTTACCCGGCCACTTACAGGGCACAGATTTTGGAACTACACTGAAAAGCTATATCCTCCAATATCATAGCCAATAATTTGTTCTCTTTCTTCAAAAGTACCGGTTCGAAAAGCAGGATCAACTTTTTAGAGATATTGAGTGGGCAGCCCGGCTATTGTTTCAACGACTATGCCTTTGCTTATTTAGTTGAAAGAGGACTTAGTCCAAAATATATAACCGCCATTGATACAATAAAAGGTCAAAGTTACCGGTACAGAAATATTCCATGCCCTGTGTTGGATTCATGTTGAAAGAAACCTGCAAAAAATCCATGCCTACACAAACCAACAGGGTCAGGAACTTGAGCTGTTGCTCAAAGCTTTTTGGCAGTTATATCAACAACTCAAAACCTACAGGAACAAACCTACGGATAAGAAAAAACAACAAGTCATTAAAAGTTATAACGCCATTTGCAACCGGCAAACAAAATGGATAGCACTAAAAAAAGGTTTGGACAAAATAAAAACTAACAAACAAGAACTGCTTGTCGTTTTAGAATATCCAATGCTACCATTACACAATAACCAAAGTGAAAGCGATATCAGGGAATATGTAAAGAAAAATAAGCGGGTCAACACGTAGCGATAATGGCAGAAAAGCCTGAGACACCTAAAATACCTGTAGAAAGATGAACATATCCTTCTGGGAATTCCTCAATGACAGGCTAACATCGGCAGACAAAATCAACTAAACTACTATCAACTAAAAGACCGATAGGTTTGATTTCGCCTAAAGGCGACTAAAGTTACTCGACAGTGGTAAACTCTCCATCATTCTTTTCATTGTTATCCTGTTTCTTTATATATTCCATTATTATCTCATCTGTTACATTTCCTGATGTCGCAACAAAATAACCCCTGACCCATAGATGACGACCCCAGAAAAGTCTGGAGATTTGTTTGTTCTCCTGCATCAATTTGTACGAACTCTTACCCTTTTAGGTATTGTACCAATTTCGATATCGCTAAATGAGGCAGAACCAATATAAATACATGTACATGGTCTTGGGAGGTATGACCTCTCAATATCTCAACATCATTCACTTTACATATTTCCCGTATCAGTTCGCAAACTCGTTTACCAACCTCGCCGCCTAAAGGCGAGGGATTTTTTCCCAGAATGATACATTGACAATCTTAGTCATTAGTGGTTTTAAGTTGTTATCAATGCTTTAGTATCTCTCAATTGACTTAATTGAAGTCAATTTTTCGGGCTAATGTAGTCGAAGGCTAAATATCTATAGATAAATACGTAGTTTCAGGGGTAGTAAAAGAATTGAAAATATCACTTTTATAAATATGATAAAAATGAATAGTAGATTTAAAAATTTGTTGCTAGTACTGCTTTTAGCAATTTTGACTTCAGTATGTCAGGAACCAAAAAAAGCCTATCCGGTAGGGGCAATGTTAGATTCATTAGTAATACGAAGTGGTGATTATGGAGATAATTATTTTTTGACGTGGGGTAGTGATGGTGCCCTTTACACGGCACAATGTGATGGCAGGGGTTGGTTAGATGAAAATGGAATTCAAAGAGAATTCAAAAACAACCAAATTTGGCGTATAACGGGCGATCCTGGAAGTGGGATACATGCTGAAATGCTTGAAGGTTATCCTGACTATTCCCGAACTGGCATCACAGAAATTTATGGGCCTATAGTTTCTCCAGATACTACAACAAGATTTCCCCTTCCAAAAAGCAAAGAACGGGATGGCTGGAATTGGTATGGCTACGGAATCGTCTCTATAGATGGAAATATGTATCAATTTATATCTCATTGTGCGGAACGATACGGTTGGGGATGGTTTGACGGAACTCAATTAATTTGGAGTCCAAAAGACGACACAAAGTGGTTGCGCTGGAATGGTACGGATGCAGGTGATCGTAATCGGTGGCTGTTGAATGAAGGGGGAAATAAGTTGATGTTTTTTAATGAACCTGATTATGCTTTTTCATTCATATCGGTGGCTCAGTTTGGTCAGGATTATAAAGAGAACAAAGATGGTTTTGTTTACTTGTATTCACCGGAAGGAAAATTGAAGTCAAATAACTTAAATATGGCCAGAGTGAAAAAGGAGAATATATTGGACAGAAATAAATGGGAGTATTTTACTAAAATAAATGAAAATGGAGATGCGGAATGGGCTGTAGATGATATTTCAAAAAGAGGAATTGTGTACCAGTTTCCAGAAGGTTGGGGGTTTTACTCCTGGTCACCAAGTGTCGTTTGGAATGAAAAGCTGGGTGTATTTATTATGGTTACAGGAGGGACGCAAAGGCCTGGGACAGGTGAACGAATGTCAACCTGGCCTCACGAAGAATCTGGAAGTTTAATGATGCTTTGGGCTGAAAATCCGTGGGGACCTTGGACACAGTTTTCATACATAGAAGATTGGAAGGAAGAAAGAGAATCTAACAGGAACTACCTCCCGCAACTTAGTCCAAAGTGGATATCTGAGGATGGCACAGAAATGTATATAGTATTCTCAGACATGGGGCAGGAGCAGCCCAGGAATTATAAATGGAATATGATACAAATGAAAATTGAAACAACAAACCAGTAATTATATTTGGGATGGAGAGATGAATTCTTTGGAATTAAGGGGGGAGAATTATCTCATAAGATAAATCCATCCAAAATCCTCGGACCTGTCCCTAGGGGTATTTGCCATTGGTGATTTCATAAATGTGTTATATTATTTATAAAATACCTGCAAGTTGTGTCTATGTGATTAAAATCAGAACTCAGTAGAATTAAGAAATTCGTGAATTTAAATCGCAAGTTAAAGTTTTAACTCAAGCTCAATATTTGCGCTTGACGCATTTGACATTTTTGAACCGTTGGCATTGATTTCATCCAATAGCTGTCCTATTATTTTTTTACTTTTGTTGATATTCCCTGTCTGCGAAGCAGGCATAGCATCGTCAAAGCTATGCTATGTTTGAAAAGTATAAGAGAAAGTGAATTCTCTTACTCATTTAAATAAATTCTATTTTAGTTATGGGTTTTATTGGATACTTTCAGGCAATTTGAAGGCATAATAATAGTCTCCAGTTTTAGTGCCTTGAAACCCTCCACCTCCTGCTGCAATGACTACAAATTGATCTCCATTTATTGCAAAGGTTGCGGGCGTCGCATACCCACCGGCAGGCAATTGAAACTCCCATAATATTTCACCCGTATCCTTATCAAAAGCCCTAAATTTTTCATCTCGTGACGCTCCGATAAATATCAGTCCGCCGGCAGTAACTATACCTCCGCCAAATAGTTGTGTTCCTGTTGGAGGTATTCCACGATTCGTTAGTTCTTCATATTCGCCCAATGGTACTTTCCACTCTATTTCACCAGTGTTGAGATTCACCGCACATAAATTTCCCCATGGTGGTTTTATCCCGGGATACCCATCCTGATCTCGTAGCTGTTTGTAGGCTTTCAATTTGAATCTCTTCGCCGTGTCTTTTTTTACAGGTTCTTTCGATACCTGAATTTCTTCCAGAGGCAATAGCTCAATTGCCTCATCATTGTCTAATTCATAAAGATATGCCAAGACCGCTCGTCTATTAACTTCTGGTAAATTTTGAAATGAAGGCATCATTCCTGCTCCCTTTTTTAGTAGCATTTTAGCAGCATTAAGCTCAACACTATCTTTCACATTGATGAGGGAAGGAAATGTTACGTTTCCTTTCCGATCTTCGCCATGGCAGGCAACACAATTTTTTATATATATACTTTCACCAAATACAGCCAAATCTTCAAATTCGTTGATGTCTTCACTTTTGTCAATGTCTTCTACCAGTTGTACCATGTGCGGCATGTCATTCACCCCAATGTACATGATACCTGATGACTCATCATAAGCTCCCCCACTCCACTCGGCTCCTCCACGAAATCCCGGTAATTGGATGGTACCTTTTATCGTTGGTGGAGTGTATATGCTCCCAAGCGTATAATCTTTAATTTGTTTCATGATATTATCATGGGATTCAGGAGAGATGTCCGTCACCAAAGATTCATCAAAATATTGCCGCACCAGCGGAGGTGGTTTCACCGGAAAAGGTTGGGTTGGCCATGTCGATTCACCTGCAACGGTTGATTCAGGTACGGGCCGTTCCTCTACTTCAAAAATAGGTTTGCCCGTTTCCCTGTCAAGTAAAAACACAAAACCCTGCTTGGTAACCTGGGCTACTGCGTCGATAGACTTGCCATTGTGTTGCACGGTAATTAAGTTGGGGGGAGCAGGAATATCATAGTCCCATAAATCATGATGAGAAACCTGAAAATGCCAAATATACTCTCCTGTACTTGCATTGAGGGCCAGTACAGAATTGGCAAACAAACCTTTTCCTTTGCGGTCAGCTCCATAAAAATCGTGCGTAGCCGCTCCTGTTGGAATATAAACTATCCCCCTTTTCTTATCGATACTTAAGCCTCCCCATGCATTGGCTCCTCCACCTGTTTTGTAATATTCTTTGGGCCATGTCTCATATCCAAATTCCCCGGGATGTGGAATGGTATGAAATATCCAGCTTAATTTTCCACTCCTGACATCGTAAGCCCTAATGTGTCCGGGCAGACCTCCCCTCGCTTCATCTACTGTAGATCCTGTAATAATCAAATCCTTATAAATCACACCAGGGGAAGTGCTTCTAATGTAAGCACTTGTCTTTTCAAAATCTCTGTCCAACCTATCCAAGAGGTCAACATATCCTCTATTACCAAATCCAGAAATTGGTTTTCCTGTATTGGCATCCAGTACTTTCAATTCATTCAACACACTGTAAAACAGCCTTCTATCTTCTCTGTCTGCCCAGTAGGCAAGCCCTCGATTATTACCGCCATACTCTACCGCAACCTCTGCTCCATCTGAAGCAGGATCATATTCCCATATTCTTTTTCCGGTAGTGGCATCCAGCGCAAATACTTTCAGGCTAGCAGACACGGCATACAAAATATTACCTATAATTATAGGATTGCACTGAAGTGCTGTGCCTGTTTGGCTGTCGCCAGTCCGATAAACCCAGGCCACTTCAAGATTTTTAACATTTTTTTTATTGATTTGATCTAACTTTGAATAGGCATTGCTGCCTTCATCCCCACGATAAACTCGCCATGAGGTGTATGGGTCATCTTTTTCCTGCTTTGTGTCGCAGGATAAAAAGTTCAATCCAAATAAGGCAGATAAAACAAAAAGGTATAGTTGCTTAAGTAATTTAGTCCCCATCAATAATAATATTTAAACCCCCAATAAAAAGTTCGCAGATAGAATTTCTTTTACAGATTGAAATAAATAAATTGTAGTCTAATATAAAAGTATTATTTTATTTGAGTATATTTTTTAAGACACAAATAGTATCATAATCTACCCTAAAAAATATGAAAAATATTCTATTAATCGTTGCGCTGCTTTGCTGGGGATTTATTGGATTTACCCAAGAATCTTCATATGATACAGAACTTAATATTCAATATTATAATGAAGCCAAAAATAGCACAGACAAATATATCTCAGATCGTTGCGTTCTGGATATATATTACCCAAAAAACATAAAAAAATTCGCCACCATCGTATGGTTTCATGGAGGAGGATTAAAAGCGGGAGAAAAACGGATTCCCGAAGTACTGAAAGAAAAAGGACTTGCCATTATTGCAGTAAATTATCGTTTCTACCCCAAGGTAAAAGCTCCAAAATATATTGAAGATGCAGCTGCGGCAGTTGCCTGGACTTTTAAAAATATTGAAAGTTATGGAGGAGATAGTTCATTAATTTTTGTTTCCGGAAGCTCAGCGGGAGGATACCTGACCATGATGGTTGGCATGGACAAGCGTTGGTTGAGTAACCACAATATTGACGCAAATAAAATTGCAGGCCTCATTCCATTTAGTGGGCATACCATTACTCATTTTACGGTAAGAAAGGAACGAGGGATTGATGGTACCCAACCTATAATAGATGATCTTGCTCCTTTGTACCATGTCAGAGCCGATGCCCCTCCTTTGCTATTATTAACAGGTGATAGAGAATTGGAAATGCTTGGGCGCTATGAGGAAACAGCCTACATGATGCGAATGATGAAAGTAGTTGGTCATAAAGAAACAAGGCATTACGAATTTGACGGGCACAGTCATGGTACCATGAATTATCCTTCATTTCCAATTTTGATAAAGGAGGTTAGAAGAATTGTGGAAAAGAGAAAAAAACAAATGGCTCAATAAATCTATAATTCAAGCACTTTGCCTATGCTTTTTTCAATTGCTTTTTTATAAATCAGAATGGCAGTAGCCATGTCGTCTAGGGCAAGACCAAGGTTAATGCAAATAATGCGATCTTCATCATTTCGCCTTCCAGGCTTCTTGTTGGCTGCAATCTCTCCCAAATCTGCATATGGAAGTGGAGTAGATTTAAAATATCCAGCTTCACGATAATATTCCATTTGTCCCAGATCATCAGTAGCTATCCAATCCGCCTGCTGAAGTGCCTCTCCGGACCAATAGGTATCGAAATCCACCAGACTGGCAAATGCTCCCGGGGCCAGCCAATCAGGCTGAATAATCGACAAAGGCTCTTTTAAAATCGGGCCACTCGTTACCACCAAATCCAGATGCTCGACAGCCTGCCTGGGTTCTTTTACAATCTCTATTTCAAGTTGGAGCTTATCTTCCATCTCTATGACAAATTCACGAGCAGTTTTCGGATTGATATCATATGCTTTTACTTGCTTAAGATCAAAGATGCAAGACAATGCTTCCAGGTTGCTCCTTCCCTGAACACCGCAAGCGATAATTCCAATAGAAGTACTTTCTTTCCTCGCCAAATATTTGGCGGCTACCGCAGTTGCAGCTCCGGTTCTTTGGGCTGTAATCCATGTAGCATCCATAATACAAATAGGAATTCCTGTGTCAGGATCATTTAATATGAGAAGGCCATGGATGTAGGGCAGATTTTTAGATTGATTTTCCGGATATCCTGAAACCCACTTCATGCCTGCTGAACCAATACTAGGAATATAGGCCGGCATGGCATGAATAAAGGCATCCTTTCTTGTGTGTATTCCAGGCTTCGGAGGCATTTCCACTCGACCGTTTCCTTTTTCTGCAAACATGGCATCTAAGGCGTCAATAATCTCTATCATTGGAAGCCCTACTGAGGCAACATCGTTTTTGCTTAGGTAAAGTAGCTGATTGGAATGCATAAAATTAATTAGTAATAAAAAAAATTGGAAAGTTTACCGACGCATTGTGAAATATTAAGACGCATCAAAACTTCCTATAGTTTGAATCTAAGAATTGATTAGCTTCTTCCTCAGAAAATTTAGCTTTTTTATTATCCCAATGCAGCGTTTTGTTTGGAAAACGGCCTGCGATAACTCCCAAGAGGATTGTCTCCGTAAGCCTTGAAGCATAAGAAAAAGGAGCACTACATTCATCTTTACCAAGGCAGGCATTCACAAATTGATGATAATGTTTTTTACCTTCTGAATCATAATCCCTAACAGGGGCTCCTAAATTAAAGGATTCAATATCCATTTCTTTATATTTTCCATCAACAATCAATTTGGGGAGTTGCTGGAAATGGGGCAATAGCAATCTTCCCTTTTTACCTATAAACATGGCACCCTGAGAGGGAAGCTCTTCATTGTCAGGCAATACCAAATCCTTATGTGATTTTGGAGCACCGACACCATCATACCAAATCCATTTCAATGTCTTTGTGGTGTAAGGCGTTTTAGGAAATTTATAGGTTACGATATTTTTTTCTGGAAATCCAAACCCTGTTGGTTTTCTGCATTCATTTTTAATAGTTCGTGGTACATCCAATTGCAGGGCATTGTAAGGAGTATCAAAAATATGCACCCCCATATCCCCCAATGTTCCACAACCATAACCCAAAAGCTTTCTCCAATTGCCGGGATGATATACTTTATCTTTGTATGGTCTTTTTGAAGATGTGCCCAACCAGAGATCCCAATCTAAATTTTTTGGCACAGGATCACTACCTTCCGGAACTGGCCCATCATAACCCCAATTTTTTGGAGACCATGCCCGCACGGCATGGACTTTACCAATAATCCCAGATTGAATCAATAAAGTTGCCAATTTATAATCATAAAAAGAGTGAACCTGAATGCCCATTTGGGTCACCAATTTTTTATCTTTTGCTAATTTATTCATAGCCCTTGCCTCGGTAACATGGTGGGTAAGTGGCTTTTGACAATAAACAGGTTTCCCCATTTCCATAGCCATCATGGATGCAGGTGCATGGGTATGATCAGGTGTTGATACGATTACGGCATCAATGGAGCTTCCTATCTCCTTGAGCATTACTCTATAATCAGAATAAATCTTTGCATTAGGATGTAACTTATTTGCTGCACCCAGTCTATCTGCATCCACATCACAAAGGGCAGTAACTACTACTGAATCGTGTGATGAAATAGCTTTGAGATCCTCTGCACCCATTCCACCAACTCCGATATGCGCCGTTCTCAACTTTCCTTCTTTGCCCAAAGCCAAAACTGATGAAGGCAATAATGCTATTGATGATGATAATAATGCTGCCGCCTTTAAAAATTCTCTTTTTTTCATAATCTAAAAATTTACACCCTTTTAATTTTTATGTTTCTAAACCATATCGGACTTGAGTGGTCTTGCAATCCGATGTAACCTGTTTTGAACTTACCATAGTCTTCACTATTCTTCCATTTATCCGAATTCTTTTTTTTGACTAAAAATACAAAATAGGAAGTATTTCCCTGGGGTTTACTGCACAAAAAATATTACTAATAATTGATGCCTGACTATTACAATTAGCCTCTTAATTCGATTTGCATAGTTACATTTTTAAAAATCACGAATCTTGTTGTTATGTTTAATGTTGATTATCAAGTACATAAGATTCGTTAAAAAGCAGTATTACATTGTTTGTATTGATTTTGATGGCAGTATCATTTTACGAATGCTGTTGTGTAACTTGTTGACAATCAGCAATATGACTTAGAGATCTGAATTTTATCATTACTGCCAACTGCCAGGATTTTTTCGTCTTTTACTGCCATTGCCTCTTTAAATAGAAAAACTATGATCAACAGTAATAATCTTTCCATTGAACAATATAGTGTCAGCTGACTTATTCAGAGTATTACAGTTCGACAGGAGCAAAAAACCAAATATCAAAAAAAAACAGAATTTCAAATCCACTTACCTTTCTGGAAAAATATAATTGATCTTTATTCATAATATTTATACTATAAATAATTTAATGCTTGTGAACTGGGTAATTCGCATTATTTTAAGCTACGATCACCCAGTGCCCCAAATGGAAATGTAAGCCTTCTAATATTCCCCGGTTGTCAGTTAATAGTCTTGATATCAAAAAGCTTCAACGAAATGAATAGGATCAAATTCAAATATGGGATTTATTAATTTCACATCTTTTTGCATAAAATGAATTGCCATAGCTCTTCTCCATAAATCAGAAGTGTTGTTGGAAGATTCATGTATTGTTTTACCATGATGAAAGTTGATACCTCCTTTTTGGACTGGGGCAGGAGTCATAGAAACTTTTTTGGAATCAGGTATTTGATAATTGAAAGGCTCGTTTTCAGGAGCAAAGTGATTAAAGAGTTCACCATGGTTCGACCCCTTGCCATAATATAAGCAGCCGTTTTCTACTTTTGCGTCATCAAATGCTATCCATGCAGTAATGATGTTTTTTTCATTATCAGGACCGAAATAGAAATTATCCTGATGTGTCGGCTTTGGCCCACCACCTTGCGGAGGCTTAAAAAATACCTGACTGAAAAATGCTACAATGTCTTTACCAATAAGTTGCTCTACCATTGTTATTAATCTTGGAGATAGTGCCAATTCTCTAAAATATGGTCTTTGGCTAACAGGATTGTCAAGTTTTCTGACTTGATTTTGAATGGCTGTAGCTCCATCCCGATACCATTTTTTGTCCTCATCAGATATATTAGCTAAAAATTCTTCCTGCCATTGACGAGCTTCTTGAATAGCTTTATCCATCTCATCCGATGTGAAAACATTTTCAATAGTCAGGTAGCCATCTTTTTGATAGGTATCTAATTGTGCTGGTGTTAAATTCATGGTGTTTCTTTTTTATGTTATAGTGATTCGATAAATAATTTTTTGATGTCCTCTAAGTTTAATAACCTTGGGTTAGTAAGGCTGCAATGATCGTTTAACGCTTTTTCATAGAGTGGCTCTAAATCTTCCATGCTTACACCCACTTCAGAAAGGCTCGTAGGTAATTTCAGGTCTTTGTTTAATTGATAGAAAGCATCTGGTAATTCTTTACGACTTCTTAAGTTCATTTTAGATGCCAGTTTATCTGATTTGTCAGGTGTCGCTTCAAGATTATACTTCATAACTGCAGGTAAAAATATTGCATTCAGCATACCATGGTGCAATGATTTAGATTTTATACCACCAAGTGGATGACTTAGGCTATGGACGGCTCCCAAGCTCTTTTGAAAACTTAATCCTCCCATTAAAGAACACAACATCATTTCACTTCTGGCATTTATATCCTCAGGTTGGCTCATTACTTTTTTTATATTTCGAATTCCTCTTTCAAACCCATCTAATGATAGTGCATCAGCTATTGGGTTATATTTATTGCTTAAAAATGTTTCAACACAATGACTAATTGCATCCATGCCAGTAGCCGCAGTTAAAAATGGAGGAAGAGATAACGTTAGTTCGGGATCCAAAACTGCAGCAACAGGCAACAGCTTCTTACTCAAAAAACCTAATTTGCGCTCATCGGCAAATGTCAGTAGCGCTGCCCGTCCTACCTCACTACCGCTTCCCGAAGTAGTAGGGATCGCAATGATAGGGGGAACATCATTCGTAATCTTTTGAACACCATTATTAATGATAGCATATTGATCGATGGGTTGAGGATGGTGGACTAAAATCGCCACACACTTTGCAAGATCTATAGGTGAGCCACCACCAAGCGCCACTATTCCATCGCAATGGTTTTCCTGGTAAACTCCTAATGCTTTAATCGCACTATCCTCAGACGGGTTTGTTTCAGTATCATCAAAAATGATGGGGTTCTCAATTGAAAGTTTCTCTACATATTTCAACTGTACCAATAACTTGTCAGTTAAAATTAATGGTTTTGATATGTTGTGTTGCTGAAGTATATCTTTGGTTAAAGAAACAGCCCCGGGTTGAAAATAGATATCGGTTAAATAAGAAAATATATTCATAAATTCTTTTCATTCAATTAATCGGCCAATCAAAAATATTGAATAGCTTATTAGAAATTTTGTCTATTGATAATTCTAATTTAAAAGTATCCCAACAGTCAGTAATTAAGATAGTCTGAAGGGAAGATTGAAACATCACTACGGTTTGCCAAACTTCTATGAGCAAGCCACCTTTGAAACCAAAAGGTCTTATCAAACGCTCACTCAAGTTCAAAATAGGTATTTGCAATAGTATTTTTTATATCCTTTTGATTAAAGTCGCGGGTCGAAACAATATTTATTACACTCATATCCATAGCTGAGAGTGCCCCACGGATAAAATAAATTTTCTTCGTGAAAAATTAGTATTGGTATATACTGTTTTCATTTGAAATTAAATTTATGCAAATATTACTAATAAATCAGAGAATGAAAATTCATTACACTTTAACCTGAGTAATCTATTACGCATTCCTATTGACTATCATCCAGACATCTCGCTATGGCGGGAAAGCTATCCTCAAATTTTGCTACTCGTCATAATTTATTATGCCTCCCTGCCTTGCCGGGCGGGCGTTCCAAAATCCTCAATGAATTATACAGATTAAATAAATATCAACCGAGCCATTATTATTTATATCTCCTACAGAGCTACTCTTCCACCATTCCCATAAAAATGGTATAGGCAAAAACGTTCATACTAAGCGTTTCAGTAACATTGTTTAAAATACCGAATCAGTAACAATTAATTCCAGAAAGGCATTAGAACTCTCTTTCTCAAGTGTATTACTTGAGTAGGGGTAATTGACAGGAGACATAAAATACAGTCTACTCCAACTACACGTATTCCTTTTCTTTCAACTTTTGCAATGCTTTTTTAAACCTTTGTAAACTTTAAAACTAATGCACGGCAACAATTTGAACGAAATCATCATTTACTCCAGCGATTATACCTTTCTTGTTTGAATTGCCCAATCGAATGGCTTTGAGCTTTTTTACATCACCGGAAATAAACAATCCTGAATC
>VAPL011092053.1_pt1 | contig 29951 bp, 29 predicted proteins | sample 3395061 | NCBI WGS metagenome assembly VAPL01 (sample SAMN08290444, study PRJNA428436) | hydrothermal vent metagenome | isolation source: Deep-sea hydrothermal vent chimney 2 | place: Pacific Ocean: Juan De Fuca Ridge | depth 2182 m m | reverse complement strand
GCCATGACAGCACCTTCACCATAGCTAATCAGCACATAATTAGCTACCCAGACGGGTAACTGCTGGCCATTTAATGGATGCGTTACCAATAAGCCAGTATCCATCCCTTTTTTCTCGGCAGTGGCGATATCTGCTTCGGCCACACTCCCCATTTTGCATTCATCAATAAACGCTTGCAGTTTAGGGTTGTTTTTTGCTGCTTTTGTTGCTAGCGGATGCTCTGCAGCAACGGCAACATAGGTCGCTCCCATCAGGGTGTCTGGGCGCGTGGTATACACCTTTAAGTTATCGCCACCACCTTCACCATCAGCAACAACAGGAAATTCGACATCACAACCGTAGCTTTTGCCTATCCAATTGCGTTGCATGGTTTTTACTTGTTCAGGCCACCCATCTAATTTATCTAAGTCATCGAGCAATTCGTCTGCATAGGCAGTAATTTTCATGAAGTATTGTGGGATGTCACGTTTTTCAATGACAGCACCCGAGCGCCAACCTTTACCATCAATCACTTGTTCGTTAGCTAGAACGGTGCCATCGACTGGATCCCAATTAACTGTCGCCGTTTTTTTATAGATTAAGCCTTTTTTGTATAACTCGGTAAATAGCCATTGTTCCCATTTGTAATATTCTGGTGTGCAAGTTGTGAACTCACGCTCCCAGTCAACGGCTAAGCCTAATTGCTTCAACTGGGACTTCATGCTTTCTATATTGCTATAAGTCCATACTGCGGGCGCAGTTTTGTTTGCTATTGCCGCATTCTCAGCGGGCAAGCCAAAGGCATCCCAACCCATCGGTTGCATTACGTTGAAACCACGCATGCGGTGATAACGACTGAGTACATCACCAATTGTATAGTTACGGACATGCCCCATATGCAGTTTTCCTGAAGGGTAGGGAAACATGGATAGGCAATAGTACTTAGGTTTGTCGCTTGTATCTGGCGCAATAAAGCTACGTTTGGATTCCCAGTATGCTTGTGATGCTTTTTCGATTTCTTTGAATGGATATTGCTGCTGCATGATGCGGATAACTTTTGAATAATTTGAATGGGTAAATTATACCTTGAAGTGTTTCTATTTGCCTGAATAGCCGTTGTAATAATTTGCTTCAGAACAATTGGTTTGCTGCGTTACATTTACAATGATATTAAACATGACACACATGCAACTGAATAGGGTATAGAGCTATTATATGTAGACGCAACTAAGTTACAAAAACTCGCAGATGTCATGCATGGGCAAATTAAATTATTTAATTTTCAGTATGCAGATAACGCATACGCTGAACATTAAATGAGTGCTTTAAGAATTTCATCTTTAATTTGATTCATATCACCGATACCATTGACTTTTAAATGCTTAGGTGCGCCTGAAGTGCCGCTAGCAGCCCAGTTAACGTAATAATCGACTAGTGGTTTAGTTTGATCGTGGTATACCTCAAGTCGCTTCTTAACGGTTTCTTCTTGATCGTCATCCCGTTGTACTAAGGCTTCACCGGTGACATCATCTTTGCCAGCCACTTTAGGCGGATTGAATGTAATGTGATAAGTACGGCCGCTATCAGGGTGGCTTCGGCGGCCACTCATCCGCTCAACAATCGCGCTATCAGGCACGTCGATTTCGACGACATAATCAATGGCCACACCAGCTTCTTTCATGGCGTCCGCTTGTGGAATAGTGCGTGGAAAACCATCAAATAAAAAGCCATTTTTGCAGTCAGCATTTTTAATGCGTTCTGTCACTAGGCCGATTATGACGCTATCAGGCACTAAACCGCCGCTATCCATATAGCTTTTAGCTTCTAAGCCTAATGCAGAACCCGCTTTGACAGCTGCACGTAGCATGTCACCAGTGGAAATTTGTGGAATATTGAAGTGCTCTTTAATAAAAGTGGCTTGTGTGCCTTTGCCAGCACCTGGTGCACCTAGTAAAATAATTCTCATGATTTTTCCTGCTTGGGTTTTAATATATAGAAATTATATCAGTCAATAAGTCAGATGAGGTAGTTGGTAATCATGACAAATTGTGAGACGCCTAGATTTTCTGCCCGAAGTGTTGAATCTAGCGCTAATTTTGTAAAATCGTCATCATTTAAAAATGTTTTTAAGGTGTTACGGATGGTTTTTCTGCGTTGGGAAAATGCGGCTAAAACCACTTTGGCAAATAACGTCGTATCATTGGCCACAAAGGGTAATGTTGAGTGTGGTGTGCAGCGTACAAATGCAGATTCAACTTTTGGAGCAGGTTCAAATGCTTCTGGTGGCACTGTCATTAAATATTCCATCTGCAAATAATATTGCAGCATGACACTCAGCCGGCCGTAAGCAGCGGTTGATGGTACAGCCACCATGCGCTCAACGACTTCTTTTTGCAGCATGAAATGCATGTCTTTAATGCTATTTAAATGTTTGATTATATGGAATAAAATGGGTGTGGATATGTTGTAGGGCAAATTGCCGGTCAGTCGCAATGCTTTGCCTAATGACGAAAAATCAAACTTAAGCGCGTCCATATTATGAATGATGAGTTTATTATTAGTGTAGTTTGGCTTTGCGTATTCAGTTTTCATCCAGCTAATAATGTCACGGTCAATTTCAACCACATGTAGTTGTGTTATTTTGCTTAGTAACGGCTTAGTTAATGCACCTAAACCTGGTCCAATCTCTATGATGGTTTCGCCATTACTAGGGTGAATGCAATCAACTAATTGTGCGATGATACTTTGATCGGTTAGGAAGTTTTGTCCAAACCTTTTTTTGGCGATATGTTTCATGATTGAGAAGTGCTGAGTTGATGTGTTGTTAGCTCGCAGGCTAAATCTACAGCCGCTAGCATGCTGCCCATATTGATGTTACCTGTCCCTGCTAAATCTAGCGCAGTACCATGATCGACCGAGGTGCGAATAATAGGTAAGCCTAAGGTAATATTGACGCCTTTACCAAAGCTGGCATGTTTTAGTACAGGGAGGCCTTGGTCGTGATACATGGCCAGTACGCAATCTGCTTGGTCTAGATATTTTTTAGTAAATAAAGTATCGGCGGGCAGCGCGCCGATAAGCAGCATGCCTTCGTTTCGTAGCTTTTCTAGCACAGGATTAATAATAGTAATTTCTTCTTTACCTAAATAACCATTTTCTCCTGCATGTGGGTTTAAGCCAGCGACTAAGATGCGTGGTGTTTTTATACCAAATTTTGTGATTAAATCGGCATGTAAAATACGGATAGTTTTTTCTAAGTTTGTTGGCGTAATTGTACTAGCCACCTCGGACAGAGGTAAGTGTGTCGTCGCTAGCGCAACGCGTAGACCATTGCCAACCAACATCATGACAACATTAGGGGTGTTCGTATATTTTGCTAAATACTCTGTGTGACCTGTAAAGTTAATGCCTGCGTCACTAATAACGCCTTTATGCACAGGGGCTGTGACCATGGCATCGAATTCCCCACTGATGCAGCCATCCATTGCGCGTATTAATGTGTTAAGTATATATTGGCTGTTACCTACATTTAGGGTTCCAACAGTAACATTTTCAGAGCAAGGTAAATGTAGAACAGAAAGTGTATTTGCGTTTTTTTTAGTTTGTTGATAATGCGTTAGGTTTACATCTAAATTGAGTAGCTTGGCTCTTATTTTTAGCATGTTGGCATCGCCAATAATCACAATATTAGCATTGGGGCAATGGTTTGCCAGCATTAAGCATAAATCTGGTCCAATGCCTGCTGGTTCGCCAGATGTGATGGCAATACGTGGTAGGGCGTTGCTCAAAGTCACCTGCTTGATTGGTTAAAAATCATCTTCTAGCCTTAATTCTACAAAGGCGCGATCACGCAACTCACCGATCCAGTCTTGATAAGCTTCTTCGGCTTTGCGTTTGCGAATTTCTTGCCGCGCCTTTAATCGAGCAGCTTCTTTTGTCATATCTTGCTCCCGACGCTCAATTACTTCAATAATATGCCAGCCAAACGGTGAGCGTATCGGTTCGCTAATTTCCCCTAGCGCGAGTGCATTCATCGCAGATTCAAATTGCGGCACTGTGTCGCCTGGGTTCACCCAGCCAAGGGCGCCGCCAGTGTTAGCCGCGCCATCTTCAGAAAATTGGCTTGCCATCTCTTCAAATTTGGCACCACTATTAAGACGCTGTTTAATTGCATCCATTTTTTCTTTAGCTTCTGCTTCAGATACGACTTCACTTAGCTTAACTAAAATATGACGTGCTTTGGTTTGATTGACCATTAGTGGTGAACTTCCACTACGAAGATCGTCAAGTTTAAGAATATGAAAGCCACTGGGACTGCGAATGGCTTTGGAGACATCACCTACTTGCATGCTTTCTAGCAGCTCTAAAAATAAAGTAGGAATCTGATTGCCTTTTCTCCAGCCCATACTCCCGCCTTCAAGTGCATTGGGTGCGTCTGAGAAGCTTGCAGAAACTTGTTCAAAGCTATCGCCATTTTCAAGCTGATTGAATAAGTTCTTTACTTTTATTTGTGCTTCCTCTATCTGCTCTGGAGAGCTGTCTTCAGGGGTGCGAATAAGAATATGTGAAATTTCAAATTCACTTTTATTTTCATTGCTGTTGGCTTCTGTCGTTAAATAATTATCGATTTCGCCGTCACTGACCGTTACGCGCCTATTAATCTCACGATCTTTTAACCTAGAAATTGTAATTTCACCCCGCATATCGGCTCTAAACTTATGATAGTTTAAACCATCGTTTTCTAATGCAATTTTAAATTCATCGATATTCATGCTGTTTTTCTCGGCGATACGTTCTATGGTTTTATCTAGTTCTGTATCATTAATTTTAATGCCGCTTTGCTCGGCTAGTTGCAACTGTAAACTGTCCACAATGAGGCGTTCAAGTATTTGTTTTTCTAGCACCGCTTGTGGCGGCAGCTCTTTTCCCTGTTGCTCTAATTGATTGGATACGCTATCGACTCTATCTGTAAGCTCTTGTTCTGTAATGACTTTTTCATCAACTATGGCGATGATTCTGTCCATTTTGACAATATCATCGGCTGCTTCAGCAGTGTGGCTAATCATCATATTAGAAATGAAGAGGCTAGCGAAAGCGATGCGTGTAAAAGTAAGTTTTATTGGATTAAATAATTTCATTGCTTGTAGTTTTGTTGTCTATAAATGTCAGGAATTTCGCTTGAGCTTAAATAACCAGGAATATCACGTCTCAATAAATTTAGCGGGTTGGAGCCAATCGACGCTAGCCCGCCTAGTTCTAGTTGGAAGAATATACCGTAGTTAGCATCAGCTGTTGCAGTTTCTACACGCTGCACTACGGCTCTAGCCTGCCAACAGCCAGCATCATATTCAAGTCCAGCCAAACTTTCAATCAATGTTTTTTCACGGATGGAGTAGTTGAACCTGCCTACACCGTACCAACCACGGCTTAACGGCCATTGACCAGATACGTTGACTTGCTCTAGGAATTGTTGGGTGTAGCGATAACCAGCATTGAGCAATTTACCTGGTTCTGGGTTGTAGCGCGCCAGTAAATTAGAACGTACTATGCTGTCATCATCAGTGTTGTACTGCCAAAAAGCATCTAGATTCCACTTATTTGAAAGGCGTGCTGTCATGGCAGCAATGATGTCAGAAGAGTTTTTACTTGTTGCTGAGCCGCCAGGTAATGTCACTTTTTGATCGGTGAAGAAGTAGCGCTGGCCAACGGTGGCAGTGAATCGTTCAATGCCTGTTGCGCTATCTATCATGCGAGAGGTTAATGCTAAACTTAGCTGATTGGCATTATTAACTCGGTCATCTCCTGTAAATTGGTTTTCGCTAAACAATGTTGTCATATTTAAGTCAGAAAGTGCAGTATCAAATACGGGTAATTGATCTTGGTCTTTGTTTGGAATGTAGACATAAAATAAACGCGGTTCAATTGTTTGTGTATAGCGGTTTTTAACGACATTAAAATCACGTTCAAAATATAAACCGCTATCTAAGCTGAAAATAGGCAGTGCACGTGAATCAGAATTGTTGCTAATGTTCTGACCGTTGATAACGAAGTTATTATTATTGACAGCATAGTGCGTGGCGTGGACGCCAAATTTTGGCGTGATAAAACCATATGGCCGAGTAAATGGCACGCTAATACTCGGGTATACCGTTAGCCGGCTGCCAGTAGCAGCGAGGGGTGCATCTTTATTAAGGTCAAAATATGTCCATTGGCTATATAAGTCTGTTGTGAGGTGATTCCATCCTTTATTAGCTGTCAGTGTGAGTTGAGGCAGGCGTTCGTATGGGAAATTAGTTTCATCTAGTGTTTGATATTTTTGTACTAAGCCATTAAATCGCCAGACATCACCAACATAATCAATGCGACCGGCTTGAGGTAAGTTAACGCGACTAGTGCTGATAATACGTGTCGACATGTCAGAGAAGTATTCGTCATCCGATACTTTTTCGATGTTATAGCCTGCAGACCAACCATTACCGAATGCGTGACTATGATTGATATTGACGAAATAACGTTGTTGGTCAGTTAAGTCATCATTGTTTAAGTACTCAATGCTATTAATACCAGAATAGTTTTCTCCAAGATACCTGAATTCGCCTTGCAATTGCACTCCTCGCTTACTTAGATAACGCAACGCTACCGTGGCATCCATATCAGGCGCGATATTAATGTAATAGGGAACGACTGTTTCAAATCCACTGCGGCTGGTAGACCCAATAGTCGGCGCTAGCAGACCTGATTTCCGTTCATTATTAAATGAAAAGCTCATCCAGGGGGTATAAAGCAGCGGTACCCCTTTAAATTCTATATAAGCATTTTTTGCAGATCCAGATTGTGTAAAATCATCTAATTCAATTTCGCTGGCTTTAATATACCAATCATCTACTCCTGCTTCACAGGTAGTGTAACGTGCTTTTATTAACCGTTTTTTATCTTGGCCCTCAAATAATATTGCCTCTGCATCCCCTCTCGATGAAGTGAATCTTGGGTCAATAATACTTGGGCTAGGGTTGCGATAATTGTCTTGGTAAAGCTTGGGGTCATCCGTTAAAACAGTTTGTGTGTTCAGTAGTTTTGATTGCGTGTAAACATTTGGATCGTTGAGTGGTTTAATCTTAGCGCTGTCTAAATGGTTTAGCGGTTTGTTAAGTGTAATACTTGCATCTTTCATTTCACCAATATTTTCACTCAGCCGCATATTAAGTGAAGGGCCAGTGAGTTCGCTTTCCCCAAGATCAATACGCACATTGCCAGTGACTTTTAATTCGTCATTTTGAACGTCATATTCAATCGTATCGCCATAAACTTTCTGATCACCTTTGCTAATCACTGCATTGCCAATGGCGCGCATTTTACGGTCGAGATAAAGATCTAATTTGTCACCTTCAATTTCTATTGCGCCAGGTTGTGCTTCAGGTTGAATGGTTTCTGGCACTTTAAACAGTTCTTGCGTCATTGTTTCTGCAGGCGACAAGGCACTAAAGCCAAGTAAACAAATGGCGGCTATGTTCGCAATAACTTGTTCTGTCAATATTCTGTTTGCGAGTCTTAGATGTGTGTAGTCGATGGTCAAATGAGTTATCGGGTAATAAATTCTAATGAAAAGTATTGTAAATACAGTATTCTCTCTACGAGTGATAAAATCCTATAAACAAAATATGGCTTTTTAACAAGGCATTGGCACCATTATAAAGCGTAATATCAAATTAAAGAAGGTATTGAGTGGATAGAAAATTACAATTAGAACGTTGGTTAGAAAAAGTCTTGTCAGGAAAGCAATATACATTAAGTTCGGCTTCAGCGGATGCTAGCTTCAGACGTTACTTTCGCGTGCACTTGGAAGGTGAAAATTTAATTGTAATGGACGCGCCACCAAAGCAGGAAAGTTGCGCACCATTTGTTGAGATTGCGCAATTGTTCTCTGGTTCTGGCCTGCATGTGCCAAAGGTGGTTCAGCAAGATTTAGAACAAGGTTTTTTATTGTTGAGCGATTTAGGTGGTGATACTTATTTATCCAAACTAAGCACTGATAATGCACAGCAGCTTTATGGCGATGCGATCAATGCGCTTATTAAATTACAGCTTGCTAGCAAACCAGATGTCTTGCCTCAATATGATGAGGCATTGTTAAATCGAGAGATGAAATTGTTCCCCGATTGGTATATTGCCAAACAGCTAAACATTACTTTGGATGAGGGCCAGCAAGGGGTACTTAAAATTACATTTGATATTTTGACCGAAAACATACTCAGTCAAGGGCGAGTTTATGTGCATCGTGATTATCATTCACGCAACCTTATGGTCTGTGAAGACAATCCCGGTATTTTAGACTTTCAAGATGCGGTATATGGCGCGATTACTTATGATTTGGTTTCATTGCTTAAGGACGCCTATATTGTGTGGGAAGAAGAGCAGGTCATTGATTGGGCTGTACGCTATTGGCAGCCAGCAAAAGAGGCGGGCTTGCCTGTGCCAGAAGATTTTAGTGAGTTTTACCGTGATTTTGAGTGGATGGGTGCGCAACGACATATTAAAATATTGGGTATATTTGCAAGGCTATACCATCGAGATGGGAAAGAAGGCTATCTTAAAGATATGCCACTGGTAATGGATTATTTGCGTCGGGTTTGTGGGCGTTACATAGAGTTGCGTCCTATGCTTAAACTACTTAATGTACTTGAAGGCCACGACGAAAAAGCGGGATATACGTTCTGATGAAGGCCATGATTTTGGCTGCTGGCCGTGGGGAGCGTATGCGGCCGCTAACGGACCACACACCTAAGCCGCTACTTAAAGTGGGCAGTAACCCACTCATTGTGTGGCATATAAAACGCCTAGCTCAAGCAGGGTTTAAGGAAGTGGTGATTAATCATGCCTATTTAGGTGCGCAAATTGAAGCTGCATTGGGTGATGGTGCACAATGGGGCATTAGTATTCAATATAGCCAAGAGCAAACCGCATTAGAAACTGCTGGTGGCATTGCTAATGCTTTGCCTTGGCTAGGCGAGAATCCATTTTTAGTCGTGAATGGTGATGTGTTTACTGAAATGGATTTTGCCCCGTTGTTACAGGCTCTACATAGGCCTAACTTGGCGCATCTAGTGATGGTTGATAATCCATTACAACACCCACAAGGTGATTTTGTTTTGCAAGCAGGTAAGTTGAAAGCTGAAGGGCCGCATAAGCTTACATTTTCAGGCGTGGGTGTTTATTCACCCGCATTATTTAAAAATATTGTGCGAGGTGACGCTGCGAAACTAGCGCCGTTTCTGCAGGCAGCTATAGCAGAAGGATTGGTGACGGCAGGGCACTACCAAGGCATTTGGCATGATGTCGGGACGCCAGAACGACTGAAACAAATTGATGCTTTATTACAAAAAAATTTAGAGAAAAAATAAATGGATACTTTTAGTCATGCACTATGGGGATATGGGCTTTTTGGCTATAAACGTTATGCTTTGCTTGCACTATTTTTTGGTGCAATGCCCGATTTAATTTCGTTTGGTGCCTTGATGGCTTTTAATGTTTTTAATGGCACTTTACAGATGGGCGCACCAGCATTGGATACTTTGCCTGCATGGTTATATCGTAATTATGCTTTTGGGCATAGTTTTGTCGTGTGCTTGCCGGTTATTGCGTTAGTATTTTTTTGGAGAAGGCGTATTGCTTTTGCCATGTTGGCGTGGCCGTTTCATATCATGCTAGATTTTCCATTTCATACTAAAGCCTATTTCCCGACGCAAATTTTTTGGCCAATTTCAGACTTTAGTATTGATGGCATTGCTTGGTCTAACTGGTATATTTGGTGGCCTAATGTCGCAGGACTGGTGATTCTTTTTTATTGCCGTAGACGACAAAAGAAAAAGAGATTGTTATTACAGAGAGAATAGTTGAATGTTCAATGGTTTGGTTTGTTTCATTTATTTAAGCCATTGAACATTCCGTGTAAAATCATGGTCAACGTTTCACTTAAGCTTTAAAGGCGTAGCATGGTTGATATTAATGAATTTAAGCAGCGTAGAAATACCTTAATCCAAAACATGGGTGAGGGCGTTGCTATTATTCCTACTGCTGCAGAGGTTATCCGTAACCGTGATAGTCATTACCCATATCGTTTTGATAGTTATTTTTATTACCTTACTGGGTTTAAAGAGTCAGGGGCACTGTTGGTTATCATTGCAGGTGATTCGCCTAAAAGTATTCTATTTTGTCGTGACAAAGATATGGAGCGCGAAGTTTGGGATGGTTTTCGGCATGGGCCTGAAGGTGCGTTGGCGCAATTTGGTTTTGATGAAGCTTATAGTATTAGCCAGCTAGATGAATTGATGCCTAAATTACTTAGTAATCAACCCAAGTTGTTTTATAGCTTAGGTGCTGATGCTGGGTGGGATGTCAAAGTAACAAGCTGGTTAAACAAGGTGAAAGACTTGGTGCGGACAGGTGTGTCTGCTCCTAGTATGATTTTAGATGTCCGTCAGCTGCTGGATAAGCAACGTCTTGTTAAAACGCCTTTTGAAATTGATTTGATGCGTCGTTCAGCCACTATTGCTGCTTTGGCGCATAACCGTGGCATGCAAAAAACAAAATCTGGCAAAATGGAATATGAAATCGAAGCTGAATTTTTGCATGATTTTTATCGCAAAGGTGCGCAAGCACCTGCCTATACCAGTATCGTAGCTGGCGGAGAAAATGCTTGTACATTGCATTACAACGCCAATAATTGCGTGCTGAATGATGGTGATTTATTGTTAATTGATGCTGGGTGCGAGTTAGATGGTTATGCTAGCGATATCACACGGACTTTTCCTGTAAACGGTAAGTTTAGTGCAGCCCAACGCGATATATACGAGCTGGTTTTAGCTGCACAATTGGCTGCAATTTCAGCGGCAAGGTCAGGCAGTCATTGGAACGCCCCACATGAAGCCGCATTAGGTATATTGATACAAGGTTTTATTGATTTTGGTTTGTGCCAAGGCACAAAAGATGAAGTGCTAGGAAACGGCAGCTACCGACAATTTTACATGCATCGCACAGGTCATTGGTTAGGTTTGGATGTGCATGACGTGGGCGATTACAAAAACAAAGCAGGTAAATGGGTGGTGCTAGAGGCAGGGAATGCTTTAACAGTTGAGCCAGGGTGTTACGTTCGTCCAGCAGATAATGTGCCTGATTGTTTTTGGAATATTGGTATCCGTATAGAAGATGACGTGTTGATTACACCTAAGGGTAATGAGGTGCTAACTAAGGATGCCGTTAAAACGGTTACCGAGATAGAAAGCATGATGGCGCAATGAGCCAGCCCATTGTTATCGTTGGTGGTGGACCAGTCGGTGCGACGTTAGCGCTTTTTCTAGCGAGGCAAGGTATTCAATGCAAAGTTTATGAAGCCCGCTCTACTGGTGCAGCACATCACGATACACGTGCATTGGCATTGTCATATGGTAGCCGGCACCTATTTGAACGTGTTGGTGTATGGCGTGATATTGTGCCACATGCGACAGTCATCAATACAATACATATTTCGCAAAAGGGTGGTTTAGGCCGTAGCTTATTAAAAGCGCAGGAACACGGTTTAGATGCGCTAGGTTATGTAGTGAGCTATGGCGCAGTCTCTAAAGCATTGGATACGGCTATAGCGGCAAGCGATGCTATCACGATGATAAACGATGCAACAGTACAATCGATCCAGCAAGCAGAAAATGAATCTATCGTTAATGTTAGTCACCAGAATATAACACAAGAAATTTCTACGGCTTTAGCAGTCATTGCAGATGGTGGTCGTAGCGTGAATGAGCTGACTGATATCGAACGTGATATTAAATCGTATGGGCATGATGCGCTAGTAACTAAAGTAGCAGCAGAGCTGCCACATGAAAATATTGCGTATGAGCGTTTTACAGCAACAGGCCCAGTAGCATTGTTACCTAATGGTGAACGTGATTTCTCATTGGTATGGACAGGTAAAAGTGAAACAATTGCATCTATTTTAGCGTTGTCAGATGAGGACTTTTTGAACGCGTTTCATCTGCATTTTGGTGACCGGTTAGGTAAATTCACGCATGTCAGTAAGCGACTTAGTTTTCCTTTGATGATGGCGAAAGCAGAATCGGGCGCTAAGCTGCATTTAGTTGTTATTGGCAACGCTGCGCAAACGATGCACCCCGTAGCAGGACAAGGTTTCAATGTTGGGTTGCGCGATGCTGAAGCTTTAGCGAAAGGATTGGCGAACACGCCAGAAGACGAATGGGGTAAGCAAGCGATGATGAACACGTATGCTGCGGCTAGAAAACGTGACACAAAACGCGGTTTATTATTCACAGATTTCTTGGTTAACGTCTTTTCTAATGATGTCATTGGTTTGTCTTCATTGCGCAGTGCAGGGCTTATTTTATTGGATAGCGTAAAGCCCATAAAAAACTTACTGGTGAGAAAGATGAGCCATGGAAAATAACATCAAAACAGATGTTGTTATCATGGGTGCGGGTTTGGTTGGGCTTGCCGCAGCAGTTGGTTTATCAACATTAGGCAAACAGGTGGTTTTGTTGGATGCGAAACCTGTTGATGTGAAAAAAATAGATGACTGGGATAGCCGTATTTACGCTATTACGCCAGCGGTCAAAAATTGGCTTCATCATATGGGCGTTTGGTCTTTGGTTGATAGCAGTAGAGTCAATGATGTTGAAGCGATGCATCTTTGGGGAGGTGTCAATGAGCCGGTATTAGCGTTAAATGCTAACGATGCCAACTTATTGCAGCTAGCTTATATTATTGAAAACCAAAATTTATTAGCGGCACTTTGGCAAAAAATAAAAACATTAGGTGTGACAGTCGTTGCTGATGATTGTTGTCAGCAGATTCAACAGTACGAAAATAATATTGAATTATATTTAGAAAGTGGTGCCAAAGTATCTGGAAAGTTGCTTGTTGCGGCGGATGGTGCTCATTCCTATGTAAGGAAACAGCTCGATATTACGACTAATTTCAAGGCGTTTAAACAGACTGCAGTCGTCGCCAATTTTACAGTTGAACAGCATCATGGCAATATCGCGAGGCAGTGGTTTTTACCACATAATACGCTTGCTTTGTTGCCTATGTCATCAAAGCAGGTGTCTATGGTTTGGTCTGTGTCAACCGAAATCGCTGAAGAACTGTTAAAGCTATCAAGAAAGGGATTGGCTGAGCAAGTGCTGGTGGCATCAAGTAGCAGTTTAGGCAAGCTAAATCCAATGAATGACGCGCTTTCTTTTGCGTTAAATCAAGTAACAGCACAACGATTTATTAGCGAGCGTGTTGTTTTGGTTGGCGATGCCGCACATCAAATTCACCCTATGGCTGGTCAAGGGGTAAACTTGGGGTTTAGAGATATCATTGCATTGCAAAGCATGTTGCGTGATGCGCATGGCTTGCAGGATATCGGTGAGCTAGGTTTTTTGCGTCGATATGAACGTAGTAGAAAAGCAGATGTCTTGGCGATGAATGCTTTAACCTCTGGCTTGGATTATTGTTTTGGTTTGGATCAAGCATTTGCAAGAAAAGTAAGAAGTTGGGGTATGCGTCAGCTAAATGGGCGTGCATCCATTAAAGAAATTTTTATTAAAAAAGCGGTTGCTTAATGTGGCCAATAATTAAGAGGTAAAACATGAAGTTAAAATATATAGCAGCTAGTGCAATTGCTGCAATGTCATTTGTTGTTGTAAGCCAATTGGCAGTAGCCAATGAGGCTAATCTTAAAAAAGCAATTGAAGCTGCGTATCCAAAATTTAAAGTAGAAAGCGTGATTAAAACACCTTATGCTGGTTTGTATGAAATCTTTATGAATGGGCAGATAGTGTATACCGACGAGAAGCTTACTTTCTTAATCGCTGAAGGACATTTGGTCGATCCTGTCACTAAAAACGACATTACTAGAGAGCGTTTAGCAGAGTTGACTAAAATTGATTTTAACAGCCTACCTTTAGATAAGGCGATTAAAGTAGTTAAGGGTAATGGCAGCCGTAAAATAGCAGTATTCTCTGATGTTGATTGTCCTTTCTGTAAGCGTTTAGAGCAGAATGAGTTAAGTCATATCGATAATGTAACAATTTATACTTTCTTGTACCCGATAGATCAGCTGCACCCCAATGCTGCAGAGAAATCAAAATTAATTTGGTGTGCAGCAGATAGAGTTGAAGCTTGGAATAATTGGGTATTTAAGAACAAATTACCGAAAAAGTCGGGTGGTTGTAAAGTGCCGTTGGAAGAGGTCGGTCAATTAGCCAGAAAGTTAGGTGTTAATAGTACGCCAACGCTCATTTTTGCTGATGGTAAGCGTATGACAGGTGCGCAACCTTACAAGAGAATTGAACAGGCAATGCAGCAGGCTGCAGCTGAAAAGTAATGAAGTTAATTTAAGGGCTTGCCCTTTTCTAGATATAAAAGATAGTGAACGTTATTAACGTTCACTATCTTAGTCACATCGATTTTTAGCCAACAATTTCACCGAGTTTAAAGATGGGCATATACATGGCAATCACAATGCCGCCAATAATGGTCCCTAGTACAACCATGATAATGGGTTCCATTAGGCTTGATAGGCCTTCAACAGCGTCATCTACTTCGCTTTCGTAAAAATCAGCCACTTTTTCTAGCATGCTATCGAGCGCACCAGATTCCTCACCAATCGCGGTCATTTGTAGCATCATATTTGGAAATACCTCTGCATTTTGCATGGCCACGGTTAAGCTAGTACCCGTGCTGATTTCACTTTGTATTCTTTTTGTGGCATCTGCATAGACTTGGTTGCCAGAAGCCCCTGCAACTGAATCCAAAGCTTCCACTAAGGGTACGCCTGCGGTAAACATGGTGGCGAGCGTTCTAGCAAAACGCGCGAGCGTTGCTTTACGAATGACCTCGCCAAAGATGGGTAGTTTAAGTGCTAATCTATCCATGGTGCCCTGCATTTTTTCTGAGCGTTTCCAAGTGTAAAAGAAGAACCATAAACCACCACCAAGCCCACCAAATATAGCCCACCAATAACTGACAAAAAATTCAGAAATGCTCATCACCACTAGCGTTGGCGTGGGTAAATCCGCGCCAAAACCACTGAACAGCTCTTTAAATGCGGGCACGACAAAAATCATGATGATAGCGGTAATAACGAAGGAAATAAGGATAATAGATATTGGGTACATCAATGCTGATTTAATTTTGCTTTTAATAGCCAGTATTTTTTCTTTATAGGTTGCTAAGCGGTCTAGTAGGGTATCTAAAATACCGGCTTGCTCACCCGCTCCCACTAAGTTGCAAAATAAGTTGTCAAAGTATAAAGGAAATTTACGAAAGGCTGCGCTTAGGCTGCTGCCTGTTTCCACATCAGCTTTAATGTCAGCTAAGAGTTTGGCAACCGCAGGGTTGCTGTGACCCTTACCGACAATATCAAAGGCTTGCAATAGTGGAACACCTGCTTTCATCATTGTGGCAAGTTGGCGTGTGAACATAGTGATATCTTTGTCGCTAACTTTTCCTTTTTTTGCAAAGCTACTTCGTTTTTTTACTTTGGTAACATTAATGCCTTGCCTTCTAAGTGTTGCTTTGACATAGGCTTCGCCGTTTGCGCGCACTTCGCCCTTGATAACCTTGCCTTTTTTGTCTTTACCTTCCCACAGGTAGGTAGTTTGTTTACTCGCGCTTGCAGCCATATTTTATCCTTAATTGAATCTGCATATTATTAAATCATTGATTTTTTAATTATTCATTCGTACAAGATTCCACCTCTGCAATAGAAGTTAAACCTTGTATCACTTTAAGGATACCTGATCTTCGTAAATCATTTACCCCTTCTTTTTTTGCTTGATCAGCAATGTCGATAGCATTGCCGTTTTCCATAATAATCCGGCTCATGTCTTCGCTAATCGGCATGACTTGATAGATACCAACACGTCCTTTGTAGCCTGCGTTGCATAAATCACAACCGCCTTCTTTTGGGCCGTAAATTTCAAGTTTTTTCTCAAAGTCTTCTTCAAGAAACCCAATTTTTAGTAATGCTTCTTTAGGCGCTTCAATCGGAACTTTACAGGTTTTGCACAGCCGCTTTGCTAGACGCTGCGCTGTAATAAGTGAAACAGCAGAAGCAATATTAAATGGGGCTACTCCCATGTTCATCAAACGAGTTAGGGTAGAAGGGGCATCATTAGTATGAAGTGTAGAAAGTACCATGTGACCTGTAGAGGCAGCTTTAATCGCCATGTCTGCAGTTTCAAGGTCTCGAATCTCACCAATCATGATGATGTCAGGGTCTTGCCTTAAAAATGATTTAAGCGCTACCGAAAATGTAAGGCCTTGTTTTTCGTTTACGTTTACCTGGTTGATCCCAGCTAACGGAATCTCTGCTGGATCTTCTGCTGTGGAAATATTGACGCCTGGATTATTCAGGATATTTAAACAGGTATAAAGAGACACTGTTTTACCTGAGCCTGTAGGGCCTGTTACTAGTACAAGGCCGTAGGGCCGGCTTACGGCAGTTAATAATAATTCTTTTTGATTGGGTTCATATCCCAGCGCTTCAATACCTAGTGTAGCACTGGTTGGGTCGAGGATCCGCATGACAATTTTTTCACCATGAAGAATGGGCAAAGTGCTCACACGAAAATCAATCGTACGTGTTTTAGATAACACTAATTTCATGCGGCCATCTTGTGGAATGCGCTTTTCCGAAATGTCCATTCGAGAAATGACTTTTATGCGAGAGGCTAATTTATCTTTAATGGCAAGTGGCGGTTGTGCAATGTCGCGCAATTCTCCATCGATACGATAGCGTATACGATAAATTTTTTCGTAAGGTTCAAAATGTAAATCTGAAGCCCCCATGTTAATGGCATCTAATAACATTTTTTGTAGAAACTTAACAATAGGTGCATCGTCGACTTCTTGTGTATCTGCTTCATCTTCATCTTCTACCCCACCCATTTCCAACTCAAAGTCGTCATCAACATCAAGAGATGACATGCTGGTGTCTTGTGACTCTACAATGGTGTCTATCCATTTACTTAATTTATCATCTTCAACAACAATAGGCGTTAACGTCATGCCCATTTGGAACTGCACGCTATCTAATGAATGTAAGTTAGTCGGGTCAGAAAGCCCAACAAACAAAATGTTATTACGGCTATACAAGGCAACGACACGGTTTTTTTGCATCAAATCGGCATCGATAGGTTTTGCGGGCAAATAGTCTGGGTTTAATGCATCTAAATCAAAATAAGGAAAGCCAAAAGCCTTGGAGGCAGTGGTCGCCATTCTTTCGGACGTTATTTTTTTACTCGCAATTACTTGTGTGATGAAAGACGTCGCTTGCGTCGTAGCTTGTGATTGAAGTGCGGTAGCCTCTTCTTCAGAAAGCAGTTTTTCTTGCACGAGGGTGCGTGCAAGACCGCTTAATTTTGTTGTCGATTCAGTAGTCGCCATTTGAATGAAATCTCTTTTAATCTAGTTTTTTATCTATTCTATATAAACTATTGTAGTTAAACAATATTTTGTATACGGATTAATCATGCGCCATTACGTTTTCTATGTAAAGGGAATGCGCGTATCCTACACTGATTTATCGTTTAGATTATTCAATTCATTGACATAAAAGCAACATGGTCAGCTAAATAATATCTTGACTTTTTGTAAGTAGTAACCTATAAATTAAGCTTAGGTGCTTGTTTTGGCTAGTAAATGCTTAAAGTAGGCTTATTATTTAAGAGTAAGAGGCTTTGGCCTCGTCATACGTAAGGATGTAAAAATGGCATTAGGGACAGTGAAGTGGTTTAACGATTCTAAAGGTTTTGGGTTTATCACACCAGATGAAGGCGGCGATGATTTATTCGCACATTTTTCTGCAATCGTCGATGAAGGATACAAAAGTCTTAAAGAAGGTGAGCGTGTAACTTTTGAAGTAACAGACGGACCAAAGGGTAAGCAAGCATCAAATATTGAGAAAGCTTAAGTTTTCATTCACGTCATCGTGAATGTTGAATAACGCTGTAATCATTTTTGATGTATTACAGCGTTATTTCAAAGGTGTGGCTACATGTTTTTGATAATCTCATCACCAAACATGGCGGTTCCTACTTGTGTCGCACCTTTCATTTGACTGGAAAAATCACCAGTCACTCTTTTAGATTGAATGGCCTTGCCTACGCCTTGGTAAACAAGGTCGGCTGCCTCTGGCCAGCCCATATGCCGAAGCATCATTTCTGCAGATAGAATAAGTGAGCTTGGGTTTGCTAAATCTTTTCCAGCAATGTCGGGTGCTGTTCCATGCGTTGCTTCAAACATGGCAATGGTGTCATTTAAATTAGCACCCGGTGCAATTCCAATTCCCCCAACTTGAGCAGCCAATGCATCACTCATGTAGTCGCCATTTAAGTTGAGTGCGGCTACCACATCATAATTTTCGGGGTGTAATAAAATTTCTTGTAAAAATGCATCGGCGATACAGTCTTTTATGACAATGCCGTTAGGCAATTGACACCATGGCCCATTATCAATTTCTACTGCACCGAACTCTTCTTTAGCTAGCGCATAACCCCAGTCTCTAAAGCCACCTTCAGTGAACTTCATGATGTTGCCTTTGTGCGTAATGGTGACGGATTTTCTATCATTTTCTATTGCGTACTGAATAGCCTTACGGATGAGACGCTTGCTGCCATCAATCGACACGGGTTTGATGCCAATTGCAGTAGACTCAGGAAAACGAATTTTCTTACGCATGCCCATATCACTTAAAAATTGGATAACTTTTTTTACTTCGTCAGAATTTGCAGCCCACTCAATACCGGCATAAATATCTTCTGTATTTTCACGGAAAATAACCATGTCTGTTTTTTCAGGGCGCTTAACTGGGCTAGGGACACCCGTAAAATACTGAATAGGACGTAAGCATACATATAGATCTAATTCTTGGCGTAGTGTTACGTTAAGGGAGCGAATGCCACCGCCGATGGGTGTCGTTAATGGCCCTTTAATGGAGATGACATATTCCTTGAGCGCATGCATGGTTTCAGCTGAAAGCCATGTGTTTTTATCGTAAACTTTGGTTGACTTCTCTCCGGCATAAACTTCCATCCATGAAATTTTACGTTTACCGCTATAGGCTTTTTTTACAGCGGCATCGACCACCTTCATCATCGGTGGCGTAATATCTGCACCTATACCATCCCCTTCAATAAATGGGATAATTGGGGTGTCGGGTACGTTCAGGGTATTATCTGCGTTGATAGTAATTTTAGTGCCACTGTTTGGCGCCATAATTTTTGATGACATTGCTCATTTCCTAATATGATAATTTTATTTAATAAACCTTTTAACGTCGTGTGTCAGTTTAGTTCGCACGAAAAACACAACACGTTAAAAGACTTTATTCCAATTCAGAAGGTCTATGCGGCTGGTAGGCTCGATACGGATTCTGAAGGATTGCTTATTTTAACCGATGATGGTGCTTTACAACATCAATTAAGTCATCCAAAGCACAAAGAAGTTAAAACATATTGGGCGCAAGTAGAGGGCGATGCAACAGATGATGACTTGCAAGTGTTATCTCGTGGTCTCGATTTAGGTGATTTTATTACAAGACCTGCTCGCGCCAAAGTGATTGAAGAACCCAGTCACTTGTGGTTACGTAAGCCACCAATACGTGAGCGCAAAGCTATTCCAACCACTTGGTTAGAAATTAAAATTAGCGAGGGTAAAAACCGACAGGTGCGTCGCATGACTGCTAAAATAGGTTTTCCCACTTTGCGTTTAATTCGCCACTCTATTGGTGGCTATAGCATAGATGATATTGAAAATGGACAATACAAGATGATAGAAAAATGAAGCCAGTGGCTATTTTTCGTTTCGTATCGTATGAGGGGCCAGGTTACCTAGCCACATTTTTAGAGGAACAAAATATTCCTTTTAAGCTTGTAAAAATAGACCAAGGAGATGCACTGCCAATTTCAATGGATACCTATAGTGGCATGGTGTTAATGGGTGGGCCAATGAGTGTTCATGATGGTTTGCCTTGGATTGCGCCAGTAATCAACTTAATTCTAAAAGCAAAAGCGGCAGACCTGCCTTTACTCGGCCATTGTTTAGGCGGTCAACTCATTAGTAAAGCATTAGGTGCAGACATTACAAAAACCTCAATTAAAGAAATTGGTTGGGGGCAAGTCGTTGTATCGGACAATGCTACTGCAAAAAGTTGGTTTGGTGCAATTGAAACGTTTAATGCTTTCCATTGGCATGGGGAGGCTTTTGGTCTGCCATTAGGCGCACAGCGTATACTCAGTAGTCATTACTGTGAAAATCAAGCTTATTCTATTGGTAAGCATTTGGTGTTTCAGACACATATTGAGGTAACCAGTAACATGGTAAAAAGCTGGTGTGAAGAAGGTGTTGCTGAGTTAATGGCATCTGCCAATAGTCCTGGTGTCCAATTAGCAGAGGTGATGCAGGAGGATTTGTCGCACCATTGTTTCTTTCTTAACAAAGTTGCAAAGCAAGTTTACAACCGTTGGGTGCTTAACTTAGGTTCTTGAATTAGCTACGTAACCAAGTAGCTTGAATATGCTAAAATTATTTATTTTTCAAAAGTGCATTTCTTATGTCTGGTAATACGATAGGTACATTATTTACGCTCACTTCTTTTGGTGAGTCTCATGGTGCAGCGCTCGGTGGCGTAGTCGATGGTTGTCCGCCGGGTTTGCCATTGTGCGCTAAGGATTTGCAGCAAGATTTAGATCGGCGTAAGCCAGGTACCTCTCGTCATGTGACGCAACGAAAAGAGGCTGATGAAGTTGAGATTTTATCTGGAGTGTTTGAAGGGAAAACGACAGGGACACCTATTGGCTTGCTGATTAGAAATACAGATCAACGTAGCCAAGATTACAGCAAAATCATGGATACTTTCCGACCAGGCCATGCTGATTATACCTATAGCCAAAAATATGGGGTGCGTGATTATCGTGGTGGCGGACGATCCAGCGCGCGGGAGACGGCTATCCGTGTTGCTGCAGGTGCCATTGCAAAAAAATGGTTGAAGCAACGTTTTAACGTGCAGATACGTGGTTATATGAGTCAACTAGGCGAAATAACAATACCCTTTAAAAGTTGGGATGTGGTTAATGAGAATCCATTTTTCTCACCTAATACAGATGTTTTGCCGCAGTTAGAAACGTATCTTGATAAAGTGCGTGAGGCGCGCGATTCTGTTGGCGCACGTATTTGTGTTGTAGCAGAAGGTTTGCCAGCTGGCTGGGGTGAGCCCGTGTTTGATCGCTTAGATGCGGATATTGCGCATGCGATGATGAGTATTAATGCAGTGAAAGGTGTGGAAATAGGTGCTGGGTTTGCTAGTGTCGCACAGCGTGGCAGTGAGCATTCTGATGAAATGACATCTGAAGGTTTTTTGACCAATAACGCGGGGGGTATTTTGGGCGGCATTTCTACGGGGCAAGATATCTTAGTTAATATTGCACTTAAGCCTACATCTAGTATCCCGCAAGCGCGCCGCTCTATAGATAAAAGTGGTGAAGATTTAACCATGCAAACAACAGGCAGGCATGACCCTTGCGTTGGTGTGCGCGCTACACCCATTGCTGAGGCAATGTTGTCTTTGGTATTAATGGATCATGCGCTTCGCAACAGAGGCCAAAACGCCGATGTCGCCTGTGATACACCCAAGCTAAAATAACACCATGAGTCACCTTGCAATCAATGTATTGTGGCTTACTAGCCTAATATTGCCAGCCTTGCTTTTTTTAACAATGAATCATTTTAAATCACGGATAGTAACAACTATACGTGCTTTACTGTCGATAGCAGGAGGCTGGTTGTTTATGTTCGCTTACGCCATTGCAGCACAATCGCTTTCATCGGACTTGCTAGTACCTGTCAATGGCGCAGCGCTGGCTTTTGCGTTAACATTTGGCTGGGTTTTACCTGCTGTTATTGTTGCTGTTTGTTGGCTTGTTGCCTATTTTGTTAGAAGTCACTTAGCACATAACGATTGAAAGTCATCGTATTTTAATGAGCCGCGCGCTACACGCTAACCTTTCTCGCTTTTACTTTATTTACTACTTCTTTGTAGGCGCATTTGTGCCGTATTGGGGTTTGTATCTGCAGTCAGAGCAATTCACTATCGTAGAAATCGGCATTTTGATGTCATTGTTTCAAATCAGTCGTATTTTTGCACCTAACTTCTGGGGCTGGCTGGCAGACCACACCGCAAGGCGTACCATCTGGATTAAGCTGAATGCTTTTCTGGGTGTTGTTGGATTTGTCGCTGTATTTTGGGCGCATGGTTTTATACCGATGTTAATAGTGATGGGTGCTTTAAGTTTATTTACTAGTTCTACCTTACCGCTTTCAGAATCACTAACTTTAACGCACTTGGCTACAACGGATGGTCACTATAGTCGTATCCGTATGTGGGGTTCACTAGGGTTCGTTGTTGCAGCCATTATGCTAGGCTATTTAATTGATTGGGCTGGTATCTCTAGTCTGCTTTGGATGTTGTTACTGGTTCAAATAACCTTATTTGCTTTGACTTTCACCTTATCTGAGGCCAAAGTTATTGCGCATGATAAAGACCACTTCTCTGTATGGAAAATTATCTGCGATCCTGCCGTTATTGCCTTATTAGTTGGTTGCGCCATGATGGTGACGGCACATGGTGTGCTTTATAATTTTTATTCGATTTATTTGGCCGAGCATGGTTATAGCAAAGGCATGATAGGGTTGCTCTGGTCTGTAGGGGTCATATGTGAAATCGTTATTTTTATGTTGATGCCAATGCTAATGAAAAAATTTAGCTTAAAAGCTATTTTGTTGGTGAGTTTAGCATTAGCTGTCCTCCGATTTGCACTGATAGGCGTTGCTGTAGATAGCATTGTATTGTTGCTAATCGCGCAGAGTTTGCATGCGGCTACGTTTGGTAGTTTTCACGCGGCCTCTATTGAAGTGGTCGATCAGTTTTTTACTGGACGACATCATGCAAAAGGCCAGGCTATCTATAATAGCGTGACCTATGGCGTGGGTGGGGCTCTTGGCGGTATAGCGGGCGGCTATGCGCTGCAATTTCTTGGTGGAGAAACGACCTTCCTATTAGCGGCAGCATTTCCATTAATAGGATTTATCGTGATAGCATTGGGTTTGAAGTTAACACAAACACATGGTCGTAAGGGTATGTTTGGTTAATTTGATTGACTAGAGAGGGTTGAAATGTTGAAACTTAAAAGTATATTATTTTTGATGGTCAGTATGATAGTGGTATCAGCTTATGCTGATACGCGAGTGAACGTGGTTGGTTTATTTAATAATAAAGCGTTAATTATTATTAATGGCGGCAGCCCAGAAAGTATACGCGCAGGGCAAACTAAAAACGGCGTAAAATTAATTTCTGCTAATAGCAGTGCCGCTACATTTATTGTTGAAGGTAAACGACAAGTGCTTAAAATGGGACAGGCTGCATTTGTTGGCGGTAGCGCTAGATCTTCATCTGGCGGCGGGGCTAATAACCCAGTGCATTTATTTGCAGATAGTCGCGGCCACTTTTATGGAAAGTTAAATATTAATGGCGCATCACTTAAGTATCTTGTTGACACAGGCGCAACAGGGGTTTCTATGAATAGTGGTGATGCTAAATTTGCAAAAATTGATTACGAAAAGGGAAAGAAAGCCTATTCAAATACAGCTAACGGTAGAGTGCCTGTGTATATCATCACTTTGAATACTTTAAAAATTGGCACGATTGTGCTTAATAATGTTAAGGCTGTCGTGCATGAAGGTGGTTCGCCATCCAATGTTTTGCTTGGTATGTCAGCATTGAATCGTTTGAATATGGACCGGAAAAACTCGACATTAACACTGACAAAAAAATACTAATTTAAGAGGTGTTATTCTCAATAAATAAGTTTAGTATAGATATATAAAAAACGGGCATCATGCCCGTTTTTTATTGCTACAATTCTTAATCTTTAAGAACAAAAGTCACTTTCATTACGACTCTATATTCTTTGACTTTGCCATTTTCAACTTTAACACTATGGTCTTTTACCCAAGCACTCGATACGTTGTGTAGAGAATCAGCTGCTTTGGCAACCCCTTGTTCAACCGCATCATCAAAACTCTTTTTACTTGAGGCGATAATTTCAATTACTTTTGCTACGGACATATAAAACTCCTTTTGTTGGTTAATTTGTGTGTTTATCTTTTGTTAGCCATTTTAGCTCAAATATTTAATGGCAAGGTTGACGAGCGTTAAGACAGTGAGTACAAATATAATAGCGCCAACGACTCCGGCTATCACTATTTGTTTTAGTGATATTTTCGCAATATCGTCTTCGTAGCCTTTTTGACCGCGCACGCCAAGCATACTCCATAATACTGCTTTAATGACCTGAAATAGTGAAGCAGATTCTTTGTTTTCTATTTTGCTAGTCATTGTTGTCCTTTAATTTCTTTTGTCATTTTCTATTAAAGCATAAGCTGAGTGGTTATGGATGGATTCAAAGTTTTAGCTGCGGCCGTTACACTTAACATCGCTATGCGAGTTAGCCTGCACTGAAACTTTGATTAGTTTACTTATTGTCATTTCTTTCTTTTGTCATTTTCTATTAAAGCATAAGCAGAGTGATTATGGATAGACTCAAAGTTTTCGCTTTCTACGGTATAGGCATCTATACGTTTTTCAGCATTTAGTTCTGTTGCGACATCGCGTACCATATCTTCTACAAATTTTGGATTATCATAAGCATGCTCTGTAACAAATTTTTCATCCGGGCGTTTTAGCAGGCCATAGAGTTCACAAGATGCTTGCTTTTCAACTAAATTAATAATGTCTTCAACCCAAATAAAATCATTAATGAGCGCAGTAACTGTCACGTGTGAGCGTTGGTTGTGCGCACCATAATCAGAGATTTTTTTACTGCATGGGCAAAGGCTGGTTACTGGCACTAGCACTTTAATCGTATTGCTAAACTGACCATCTTTAATTTCACCGATAAAGGTTACATCGTAATCAAGCAAACTATTTACACCAGAAATGGGGGCGGTTTTATTAACAAAATAAGGAAAATGCATTTCAACATAACCTGATTTTGCTTCAAGGCGCTTGACCATCTCGCGTAGAATCGTTTCAAATGATTCAATAGAAATAGCATGTTCATTCATGTTGAGAATTTCAACAAAGCGTGACATGTGTGTGCCTTTGAAGTTGTGTGGCAAGTGTACGTACATGTCAAACATGGCAACTGTGCTTTGTTCACCACCATTTTTATCTTTTACAATAACGGGATGACGAATCGACTTGATCCCCACTTTGTTAATATCTAAATGGCGAATATCTGGCGTATTTTGTACATCTTCTATACTTTCACTTGTCTTTTTTAATGCCTTCAACGTGTTCTCTCCAAGATAATCGCTAATTTGCAATTAAGTATTACAATGCTTGCGATTAAGTATAAATGATTCTTAATATATTGAGCCAGTCCGACTCAAAATCAAGTGACTATTAGTTTTAATTTATTTTCTATTGCACTTGTAATGCCAGCACTATCTAGACCACATTTTGCTAACATCGTTTCATGTATGCCATGCTCAATAAAACTATCTGGTAGGCCGAGGCAAAGGGTGGGGACGGATATATTGAGTGTTTGCAACGCTTCTAATACGGCAGAGCCCGCGCCACCCATCAGTGCATTTTCTTCTACAGTGACAACTAAGTCATGTGTTTCAGCCATTTTTTTAATAAGTGCAACATCTAAAGGTTTGATAAATCGCATATTAACCACGGTTGCATTTAGCTTACTAGAAGCTTGCAAACTGGATATAACCATACTGCCGAAAGCTAGGATGGCAATTTTCTTATTATTTTGTATGGTTGTTTCACGAACGACTTCAGCTTTGCCGATAGGGAGCGCTTCAAGTTTAGGATTGATTTCAACACCTGTCCCTGATCCTCTTGGGTAACGCACTGCTGCTAGCCCCTTATATTGATACCCTGTTGTTAACATTTGTCTGCATTCGTTTTCGTTGCTAGGTGACATGATGACAATATTCGGAATGCAACGCATAAAACTTAAGTCAAAACTGCCTGCGTGTGTTGGACCATCTGCGCCTACTAAGCCAGCACGATCAATTGCTAGCAGCACATCTAGTTCTTGTAAGGCAATATCATGTATCAATTGGTCATAAGCACGTTGTAAAAAAGTGCTGTAAATGGCGACAACAGGCTTTAAGCCATCACAGGCCATGCCAGCTGCAAACGTAAGGGCATGTTGTTCGGCAATGCCTACGTCAAAATAGCGGTCAGGGTATTTCTCTGAAAATTTATTTAGCCCAGAGCCGTCACACATAGCAGGCGTGATGCCAATGAGTTTGCTGTCCTTACTCGCCATGTCGACAAGCCAGTCACCAAACACTTCTGTATAAGTTTTAGCAGCGTTACTAGGTTGCGTAATGCCATTGAAAGGGTCAAATTTACTGACGCCATGGTATTTATTCGGATTATCTTCTGCGGGTTCAAATCCTTTGCCTTTTTGGGTGACGATATGTAAAAATTGCATCCCTTTAAGCGCGCGAATGTTCGTTAGGGTATCTAGTAGCGCATTCATATCATGCCCGTCAATCGGACCAATATAATTAAAGCCGAATTCTTCAAATAGCGTACCTTCAGGGGTCACCATGCCTTTAGCATGTTCTTCAGCGCGTCGTGCAAACTCTTTAACTGGGGGCACAATATCGAGTACTTTTTTACCTCTTTCACGAACATTTTCGTAAAAGCGGCCAGAGAGTAATTTAGCAAGGTAGTTATTGAGTGCACCGACATTATTCGAGATGCTCATTTCGTTGTCATTTAAAATAACCAGCATATTGGCATCGGTTTCGCCAGCATTGTTGAGCGCCTCAAAGGCCATGCCAGCCGTCATTGCACCATCACCAATAATTGCGACACTATGCCTATCTAAACCAGCTTGCTTTGCTGCAACGGCCATGCCTAATGCGGCAGAAATGGACGTGCTGGAATGACCAGTACCAAAGGTGTCATATTGGCTTTCGCATTTTCGTGGGAATCCAGCAATGCCATTGGGTTTACGTAAATTCACCATTTCATCACGGCGTCCAGTGATAATTTTATGTACGTAAGTTTGATGACCTACATCCCACACTAATCTGTCATCAGGGGTGTTAAATACATAATGTAGCGCGATAGTGAGCTCTACCACGCCTAAATTAGAGGCTAAATGACCCCCCGTTTTTGAAGTGCTATCAATAACAAAGGCGCGTAATTCGTTGGCTAAGTCAACAAGTTGTTCTCGTTTAAGGAGACGTAAATCGGTTGGTGAGTTGATGGATGATAATAACGATGACATGCGGAATGCTAGTTAGAAGCTACGATGCGTAATAAATTTGGCAAGATGTCTCAGTAAGTCTGCCTCGCGTCCGTAAAAAGATAAAGCTGCCATTGCATTGGCGTGTAACTCATCTGCAAGGTTTTTTGCTGCAGGTAGGCCTAAAATGGTGACATAGGTTGATTTGTTATATTGCGCGTCTTTCCCAGCAGTTTTCCCTAAAGTCTCTGTGTCTGCTTCTGCGTCTAAGATATCGTCTACGACTTGAAATGCTAGCCCTATCGATTTCGAAAAATGATCTAACGCTTTTAGTTTATCTTCGTCAGGGTCATATACGCTGTATGCACCGAGTAAAGTCGCTGCTCGAATGAGTGCACCCGTTTTATGAATGTGCATTGTTTCAAGTTCGGCTTGTGTCAGCGGAATGTCGATGCTGGCTAAATCGATTGCTTGACCACCTGCCATGCCGCGTGAACCGCTAGCCAAGGCCAGCATATGTAGCATTTTTATTTTTTGACTGCTTCTTAAGTTGTCATCTTGAGAGATTAATTGAAAAGATAAGCTTTGCAATGCATCGCCGACCAAGAGCCCTATTGCATCACCATATTTTTTATGGGTAGAAGGTTTACCTCTGCGTAAATCATCGTTATCCATACAGGGCATGTCGTCATGCACCAGTGAAAAAGCATGAATCAATTCAACAGAAGCTGCGGCTATATCGACTTTGTCAGAAGTGGACCCACAAAAATCACCTGCAGCATAGGTTAATAGTGCACGTACGCGTTTACCGCCTTCTAGGGTAGCGTAACGCATTGCCTGGTGTAGTCGTTCGGGTACGATATCTGCTGCTGGCAAGTGTTTGTCTAATACACTTTCTATTTGCAATTGCCTATCACTTACCCATTGCTCAAACATACCAGTTTGTATTGTCATGGATTCTATGGGTTTGTTCATCATTTAGATTTTTTCTTTATCGATTATCAATGTGTTGAGTGTGTTGTTTTTGGAGAGAATGCGTACTTGTTGTTCAACATCGGCAAGCGTTTTTTGACAGGCGTGTAATAGTTCTGTGCCACGTTTGTAGCTATTAAGTGATTGCTCTAGAGGAAGAGTGCCTGCTTCCATTTTGTTGACGATAGCCTCTAATTCCAAAATGGCATCTTCATAATTCTCTGGTAAAGGTTGGTTCTTATTAGACATATGTTGCGCTTAGGTAACCGTTGTCATCAGCAATAAAGGCATTCTAGCAAAACTATTAACACTTGCGTATTAAACATTATGGTTTAAACAAGTCGTGTGTTAAATGATGTTTTAAATCTGATGTTTTAAATCTTAAGCATCGTGCGTAGAAATGCCCTTATATCGTTAATTTCATCTAAACATACACTATGGCTCATTGGGTATTCATGCCATTCGACATCGTATTGCTCAGTTTGCAATAGCGCCAGTGAATTTTTACAAGTATCTAAGCTAATCACTTCATCATCAACACCATGCGCCATAAAAATAGGGATGGTTTGATTGGCGCCTGCTTTTTCTTTTTTTAATGACGATTTAAGTGGTAGGTAGGTGGAGAGTGCAATGATGCCTGCCAGTGTTTTTTTGTGACGTAGCGTGGTATGTAATGCAATAGCGCCACCTTGGGAGAATCCCGCTAGTATTATTCTTTCACTTGGAATACCTCTTGCGATTTCCGCCTCAATTAAACTTTCAATAGATACCTGTGATTCGCGAATACCAGTTTCATCTTCTAGGCTACTAAGTGTAAATCCATATACATCATACCAAGCACGCATTTCAGCGCCATTATTTATGGTGACGTTGCGGTAGGGTGCATGCGGTAAAACAAATCGGATAGTGGGCAAGTTAAGCATTTCAACGACTGGGACAAAGTCTTGGCCATCTGCGCCTAGTCCATGTAGCCATATTACGCTAGCGGTTGCTTGGCCGCTGGTGCATATTTCGATGGCTTGTTTAGTCATTGTTGTACATTCTTAATATATTTAGCTTAATGTTTTTGGGTTGGTAGTATGGCATTAATTGTTTTTTACAAAGTGTATATGCCTGTAATGGCTTCTTTGCCTCTTTCTTAATCTATAATACAGCTAAATAGTTTGAATCGTAATTTTACAAATTGTATTTGTATAAAAATGAGTGTTTATTAAATGAATAATACGAATGGTTAAAGCGAAAGAATGATCGATTTAAATAATCTTGATTCAGAGAAGCCTGATTTGGTCGATAAGCATGTCTTAGCGAAATTTTCACCAATTGCTAAGCTTTCATCTGGCCGGCTAGACGAGCTTGCTGAGGTTTGTATCGTTGAGCAAGTTAGCAAAAACTTAGACCCTAGGCGTATGAGCATCGAAGCGATGGAGGCTTTATATCTTATAGAAGGTGATTTGGGTATCCGTTACGATAATGGAAAAAAGCTTGTATTGCGTGGCGGCACAGATGCGGCTAAACATCCGATCGATTCAGAACGACTAAAAATTAAAGATACGATTGCAATAACACCGATTAAGGTGGTGCATATTGATTTAGATTTACTTGATATCATGCTGACGTGGGATCAGATTTCAGGCTACAAGCCGCCTGAATCTGAGCAAGCCAAAT
>VAPL010324072.1_pt1 | contig 30027 bp, 27 predicted proteins | sample 3395061 | NCBI WGS metagenome assembly VAPL01 (sample SAMN08290444, study PRJNA428436) | hydrothermal vent metagenome | isolation source: Deep-sea hydrothermal vent chimney 2 | place: Pacific Ocean: Juan De Fuca Ridge | depth 2182 m m | reverse complement strand
TTAACTGGCGGAATGGCAGTAGATGCTTCTATTCCAAGTCATTTAAGATGGATACCTAAAGGTATGACAGTCTCATATCTAGCGAAAGCAAAAGGTGTGCTAGAGGCTGTTTGTGAAGTTGAGGGTATTCAAATTGAAGAAGGCGAAATAGTACTTCCAGTAAGTATCAAAAACTTAAAAAATCGGGAAGTTTGTATTGCTGAAATCACATTTTATATTAGTAAAAAGAAAAAATAACCCATATGAGCCGTAACGCTATCAATAGACATTAGTCATCTTTTTCAGCTCTTTTAAGAACTAAAAATAAAGCACAAACAAAATCGTATACTTCGCCTGTCATCGTCGCTGCTAAATTAAATCACTTACAGCAAACACACACGAGGGTCTCTTATTACGGTCTCACCGCTACTTGCATCAATACCAATAAAACCAGCATTCTAGAGCCATTCAACCACGGGATGCGTGTTATCGTAAAAATTTAAGGTACATTGTGAATGCAAGAGAGAATGCTGCATAACAACCGTCGAAAAACGGCGTCGGATTTTGGGTTTTTCTACAGCCTCGTTTAACAGCCCAAGAAGTTGCTGTAATGCTCAATTCAATAAAAATCAAAATTGCATAGTGTATTCGTATACGCTATCATGTAAGTAATAATTATACGCTAGACACCAATGTAATACTCGCAGCTTTACTAAGCCAAGCTGGTGCCTCCCATCTTATTGAAAAAAGCTGGATATAGCCCTATCTACCCCTGCAGTCTTTGAGTACGATGACGTATTAACAAAGACAGGATATTAAAAAAGATAGGTATGTCTAGGAATCAAGTAGAAGATATTTTTAGATCTTCTAGTATTACTCGCAGATAAATATTCTATATTATTATCGCCTACGTCCAAACTTTCTGGATGAAAATGATAATTTGTTTGTCGAGTGTGTGTTTACGAGCAATAGTCACTTCAAATATCAAAGATTTTAAACAAGAGGAGTTAAGAAGCTATCCGTTCAAAGTGATAGCACCTGGAGATTTTTATTGCCTCTTTGGAGGTGTGAAAATGAATAAACACAAATTGTAACTTTAAGGGTTCCTGTTGAGTTAAAGACTCGTTTGGAGCATGAAGCTAAGCACCAAGGTATCTCATTGAACACTCGAACCAATTATTTTTAACTACACAGCTAAGCCACATTGAGGCTTTATCGGTAATAGAATCACGCATACCTGAAAAAAACATTACTGAGCTAAAATCTAAAGTTAAAAAAACACTAGATGCTGCTCCAAACAAAAGGGCAGTGCCAGAATGGGCTGTCATCAAGTAATACAGCAGCTAACAATACACTCTGAATCCAACTGGTTTAGCCGCTTCGCTCCTAAACCAGCGACTCAGGCAGACGTTAGGTTCTATATGAAACAAGGAAAATTATGATAAACGGATATGAATTAAGAGAGACATCTGAAAATGGAGAGGGAATTTTTGCTACCAAATCATTTTTAGTTGGTGAAATAGTCATGGTTGGAGTTATTAAAGAAATACTGATCGGGAATCACTCTCATGCTTCACAGATAGGCGAGAATGAGTATGCATTTCACGCAGGATTGATAACTAAAGTAAATCATTCATGCGGACCCAATTGTGGTATCAATCTTAATGAGACGGGAGCGCATGATTATATTGCTATAAAGGTTATTAATATAAATGAAGAAATTACTTTCGATTATGCGATGAGAAACTATAGCATTGATTATTTCCCAAAGAAGTGTAGGTGCGGATCTAAGGAATGTCGTAGCAGTGTCACTGGATGGATAGATTTACCAGATGATAAAAAGAAAGAGTATAAAAGCTTTGCTGCTCCTTACCTTGTTGAGCTGGATACTAAGCATTCTTGCGAAAAAGTGTAGGGCATAACACCGAAAACGAAAAAACCTAAAAGGTTCCTCGCAAAATTTTGATCATTGCTTTGTGTGGTGCGAATTATTGGACAAGCATTGCAACCTATGGCTGAGCCTAAAACACATAAAAAATGGAAAAACGATCCAGAGCATATTAAAGCCCAGACCTTAAGGAAACAACGCTGGTATAGCGAGTTAATAAAAATATCGACACCTAACGAAGCCCACCAATACGAACCGCCTCCGCAGCGCTTGTTTTATCGGGTCAAAGGAGGCCAATTGGCCTCCGGTGAATTTAGAAATGTAATGATCATTTTCCAGTAGCCCTTGAGGGTAAACGCTGAAATGGCGGACTTCGGGAAGGAGGGGAGCTGAGTAGTTACTATAGTTTTTTCTTTAAAATTTCATTGACCTGAGCCGGGTTGGCTTTGCCTTGCATGGCTTTCATCACTTGACCAACAAAAAAACCAAATAACTTATCTTTGCCCGCACGGTATTGCTCAACTTGACCAGGATTATTGGCAATAATTTCATCGATCACTTTTTCGATTGCGCCGCTATCTGTCACTTGTTTAAGTCCGCGACTTTCGATAATGGCATCTGCTGCTTCATCGCTCTGCCACAGGGCTTCAAATACCTGCTTGGCAATTTTTCCAGAAATCGTATCATCAGCGATTCGTATTAACATGCCACCCAGTCGCTCAGCACTCAAGGGAGAGTTTGTAATGTCCAAACCCGATTTATTCAGTCCACCAATCACCTCTCCCATAATCCAGTTTGCCGCAAGTTTTGTTTCGCCCTTTGCAGCTACGACAGTTTCTTCAAAATAAGTCGCCAAATTACGATTGGACGTAAGCACACTGGCATCATCAACACTTAAAGCATGTTCATCAATGAAACGTTGACGTTTTGCATCGGGCAATTCCGGCAACGTGGCTCGGCAAGCGTCAAGATAGTCATCATCAATAACAACGGGTAATAAATCAGGATCCGGAAAATAGCGATAATCCATCGCTTCTTCTTTGGAACGCATAGAACGCGTTTCGTGCGCATCGGCATCATAGAGGCGCGTTTCTTGTGTGACCTTGCCACCTTCTTCTATTAACTCAATCTGACGTTGTACCTCATAGTTGATCGCTCGTTCAACAAAACGAAAAGAGTTAATATTTTTTAATTCGGTGCGCGTGCCCAATTCTTTGTGCCCTTGTGGTCGTATCGAAACATTGGCATCACAACGAAAGGATCCTTCTGCCATGTTGCCATCACAAATACCCAGGTACTGCACTAGGCTGTGTATTTTTTTCATGTAAGCGACCGCTTCCTGAGCAGAGCGCATATCAGGCTCTGAAACGATTTCCAGTAGCGGTGTGCCAGCGCGGTTTAAATCAATACCTGTCATACCATGAAAGTCTTCATGCAATGATTTACCCGCATCTTCTTCCAAATGCGCCCGTGTCACGCCAATAATTTTTTTTGTCCCATCTTCCAGTTCGATTTCGACACTTCCTGTTTCAACAATAGGCCGTTCGAACTGACTGATTTGATATCCTTTTGGTAAGTCTGGATAGAAGTAGTTTTTTCGGGCAAAAACCGAATGCCTGGATACATTCGCATCAATGGCCAAAGCAAATAATGCAGCCATACGTACTACTTCTTCATTTAACACCGGCAATACACCAGGCAAACCAAGATCCACTTCGCAAGCCTGCGTATTCGGCGCAGCGCCATAGGCTGTTGAAGCACCTGAAAATATCTTACTTTTTGTATTCAGCTGAGCGTGAACTTCCAAGCCAATGACCACTTCCCATTGCATAATGATTCTCTCTAAAAAATGTTCTACTTGTTTGCTTTTAATGTCGGTGTTTGAAGATGCCAGTCTGTTTCCATTTGAAATTTGTGTGCGACATTCAACAACCGTGCTTCTTCAAACAAGCCGCCGATCAATTGCATCCCTACGGGTCGACCTCCGACAAAACCAACCGGTACTGAAATCGCAGGCAATCCTGCCAGGTTCACGGCGATCGTATAAATATCGGAAAAATACATCGTGATGGGATCCTTTTGTTTTTCTGCCAAATTAAAAGCAGGTGTCGGCGTAGTAGGGCCTAAAATAACGTCAACATTTTTAAATGCCTGCAAAAAATCATCACGAATCAAACGGCGAGTACGCTGCGCCTTAAGGTAATAAGCATCATAATAGCCTGCTGAAAGCACATAAGCTCCCATCATAATCCGCCGCTTCACTTCTGTACCAAATCCTTCACCACGAGAACGTTTATACAAGTCCTCTAAATCGGCAGGATCCTTACAGCGGTAACCAAAACGCACCCCATCAAAACGAGACAGATTGGCTGAACACTCAGCCGGGGCAATGACGTAATAAACTGGAATAGCTAAATCGGTATGCGGCAAACTCACCTCGACCACCTCCGCACCGAGCTTACGATAGTGCGTAATCGCCTCCTGCACACAGTGTTCAACTTCGGCAGCCAAACCTTCGCTAAAATATTCTTTAGGCAAACCAATACGCAAGCCTTGCAAAGAATGGTTCAATCCTGCGCTGTAATCGGGTACCGGTTTGTCAATACTGGTCGAGTCTTTTTCATCAAAACCCGCCATGGCCTGCAACATCATCGCGGCATCCTCCGCTGAACGAGTTAGAGAACCGCCTTGATCCAGGCTAGAAGCAAAAGCGATCATGCCATAACGCGAAACGCGACCGTAAGTCGGCTTTAAACCGGTCACCCCGGTGAGCGCAGCAGGTTGGCGAATCGACCCCCCCGTATCTGTACCTGTCGCGGCGGCGGCCAAACCCGCTGCAACCACAGCGGCTGAACCGCCTGAAGAGCCGCCAGGCACCGCCTCCAGAGCCCAGGGGTTTTTCACTGCGCCATAAAAGCTCGTTTCATTGGAGGAACCCATTGCGAATTCATCCATATTGGTTTTGCCCAGACTCACCACACCCGCATCCGCTAATTTAGCGACACAAGTCGCATCATAAGGCGCAACAAAATTATCTAGCATTTTAGAAGCACAACTGGTACGTACGCCCTGGGTACAAAAAATATCTTTATGAGCAATGGGAATACCTGTTAAAGCCCCCGCTTGGCCCTTGGCGAATAACTTGTCTGCATGCTGAGCGTTCGCGACCGCGCTTTCTTCGGTGACGGTAATATAAGCATTGATGCTGCCATCAAAAGACTTTATTCTTGTTAAATAATCACGTGTTAACTCCTCACTGGAGATTTTTTTAGCATGTAACGCTGCTGATATTTGTGCAAGGGTTCGGGTATGCATAAAAACTCACTCACTCCGTTATTCAATTACTTTAGGAACCAGGTATAAACCCGCTTCAACCGCTGGCGCATTTTTTTGAAAATGCGTTCGTTGATTGACTTCGGTCACCACGTCAGCCCGTAGACGTTGAGCCACTTCCATCGGATGAGCCAGCGGCAAAATAGCTTCAGTTTCAATCGCATTCATGTTTTCTACCAAACCTAAAATTTTATTTAAATCCTGAGCATAGCCCGGAATATCTTCTTCTTTAATCCCCAGTCTGGCCAGGTGAGCTATTTTTTTAACCTTATCGCTGTCCAACGCCATAAGCACATCTCCGTCTTGTTTTTAACATTTTTGAGCAGGAGCAAAAAAGGTAACATACATGTTGTTAAATTACCCGTTTATGCCCATACTATATGGAATCTACAGAGACCATATTATTTAAAGGGGCTAGTAAAAGAATGCTTTTTAAACGCCTGCGCGGTATTTTTTCCAGCGATTTATCCATTGATTTAGGCACAGCAAATACCCTGATTTATCTAAGAGGACAAGGTATTGTTCTAAACGAACCTTCTGTCGTTGCCATTCGTCAAGATCGTGGTCCAGGTGGCCCCAAAAGTATCGCCGCCGTTGGTGCCGAAGCAAAAGCAATGATAGGCCGCACACCCGGCAATATTACCGCAATCAGACCTTTAAAAGACGGCGTCATCGCGGATTTTACCGTGACTGAAAAAATGTTGCAGTATTTTATTCATAAAGTTCATGAGTCTCGCTTTTTACGCCCTAGCCCCCGAGTACTGATCTGCGTGCCGTGTGGTTCAACTCAAGTGGAGCGACGCGCGATCAGAGAATCAGCAGCTGGAGCCGGTGCCAGAGATGTTTTTTTAATAGAAGAACCGATGGCCGCAGCAATTGGCGCGGGCATGCCCGTAGGCGAAGCCAGCGGCTCTATGGTGCTTGATATTGGCGGCGGTACTACCGAGGTCGCCATCCTTTCCCTTAATGGTATCGTGTATTCTGCTTCGGTTCGCATTGGCGGTGATCGCTTTGATGAAGCCGTCGTTAATTACGTTAGACGAAACTATGGCACCTTGATAGGGGAAGCAACGGCTGAAAAAATCAAACATGAAATTGGCTCGGCCTATCCAGGCAAAGAAGTACGAGAAATAGAAGTCAGAGGCCGCAACCTGTCTGAAGGTATCCCTCGCAGTTTTACCCTCAACAGCAATGAAATATTAGAAGCCCTGCAAGAGCCCCTCGCGGGCATTGTCGGCGCAGTCAAAGCAGCGCTGGAACAAACCCCTCCTGACCTAGGTTCGGACATCGCTGAAAGAGGCATGGTACTCACCGGTGGCGGGGGGTTATTACGTGATCTGGATCGTTTGCTTATGGAAGAAACAGGATTACCTGTCTTCGTTGCTGAAGAACCGCTCACTTGTGTTGCCCGGGGTGGCGGTCGCGCACTTGAAATGATTGATGAAGGTGGTGCTGACGTCTTTGCTTTGGACTAGGGGCTGTCCGAGAATAGAGATCGTAGCGAGAACAAGCTATTTTGAATCAGATTTTTCGATCATTTGGGGCGAATAATGGGTCTATTTAACGAAAATAATCGGAAAAACTGGCCAAAATGGCTTGATCTCAGTGGATCAATCTGTTCTCGGACAGCCTCCTAGGTAGACTCTAAAACTACTGTGTTTATCCAATCTCAGTCGCTCAATGTTCGGCTTGCGATGTTCCTTATGCTATCGGTACTCTTCATGGTAGTTGATCATCATCAACACTATCTACAAACGTTTCGCAGCGCAATTTCAACGCTACTTTTCCCCCTGCAACAACTTGTTGATTTGCCGCGCAGTAGTCAGCAATGGTTAACGGAAAGCTTAACGACCCGGCAGCAATTACAACAAGAAAATACCCGCCTGGAAGAGCAGGAATTGTTATTAAGGGCGCAACTACAAAAACTGGATGCCTTACAGATTGAAAATAGTCGTTTGCGACAGCTATTAGACTCCGCGCAGCGCATAGGCGAACGGGTGTTGATCGCGGAAATTATGTCCGTAGACCTCAATCCATTTAGCAGACAAATTGTGCTCAGTAAAGGCAGTCAGCAGGGCGTCTACTCTGGACAAGCTATTATTGATGCCAGCGGCATTATGGGCCAAGTTGTTACAACCAGCCCTTTTACCAGTATTGCCATGCTTATTTCTGATCCTGACCATGCTGTCCCTGTCACGGTCAATCGCAATGGGTTACGCGCCATCGCGATTGGTACTGGAACCTCCGCAGAACTCAACCTACCCCATATCCCGAATAATGCGGACATCAGCCCTGGCGATTTGTTGGTGACATCGGGTCTGGGCGGGCGCTTTCCACCAGGTTATCCGGTTGCCACAATAACGAAAGTAATACCGCAGCCCAGCGCACCCTTTGCCAAAATAACCGCTTTGGCCATCGCTAAACTCGATCATAATCAGGAAGTCTTGCTGGTATGGCGCAATGACCCTATCCAAATAGAAAACAATAAAACCGCATCTTGCGGCGAAGACGCACAAGCTAAAGATGCTTGTGAAACGATCCATGACGCAAACAATAATAACGAAGGCAACACATTGGAGCGAAACCCATAAGCCATGGTTAAACCACATTTTCATGGTCAGTTTTCTCTATATGTTACTTTTGCTATCGCTCTTTGTCTAACGGTCATCCCATTACCGAACTGGGCTGTGGCCTTGCGCCCAGAATGGATTCCTCTCGTGCTTATTTTTTGGTGTATCAACTTGCCTCAACGAGTCGGGATTGGCACCGCATGGGTGATCGGGATACTGCTTGACGTCTTGCAAGGTGCGCTTTTAGGCCAACATGCATTCGCGCTCACCATCATGGCTTTTCTTTCTTTGAAATTACATAAAAGGCTACGTGTTTACCCTGTTTGGCAGCAATCTTTGTCGATATTTGTCTTGATTATGCTTTACCAGTTATTCCTGCTCTGGATCAGCGGTATTGCCGGCGTGAGTTCGGGTCATTGGTCCTATTGGTTGCCCTCATTATCCAGCATGCTGCTTTGGCCCATTATTGATACACTACTAAGAGCGACTCGCCGGGGCTTCGGAATTCAGTAATGGCTCAACGTTTCACCATCAAAGACCCGTTTCGTGAGATGCAATTGTTCAATAACCGTGCTGTGTTCGCATTGGTGTTGATCACCCTGTTCACTTTTATTCTCATCGGACGTTTAGTCTATTTACAAATTTTTGACCATGAACACTTTTCAACTTTATCCCATGAAAACAGAGTCAACATCGTACCACTCCCACCCACACGAGGCTTAATTTATGACCGTAATGGTATTTTGTTAGCGCAAAATTTACCCGCATTTGGAATTGAAGTGATTCCAGAACAAGTCCCTGATTTGGCAACCAGCCTGAAAACTCTGTCCTCCATCATTAAAATAGAACAGGATGACATTGACCGTTTCCATCGATTACGCAAGCAAAAAAAATCTTTTAGTAGCGTCCCCTTGCGTTTTCGTTTAAGCGACGAAGAAGTGGCTTTGTTTGCCGTTAACCGCCACCGTTTCCCTGGATTTGATGTTGTCGCTCGCCTGATGCGCAACTACCCTTTGAAAAACACCACGGTGCATACACTCGGTTTTGTTGGCCGCATTAACGTCAATGAGATGCGCGCACTGGATCCTTCCAATTACAGCGGCACCACTCATATTGGAAAAATTGGTATCGAAAAAGCCTATGAAAAAACACTTCATGGCACTGTCGGCGTAAAGCATGTAGAGGTCAATGCCACCGGTCGAGTACTGCGTATTTTAAAACAGAGACACCCCCAGCCAGGAAAGAACTTAATACTGACAATAGACGCGGAATTGCAACGTTCTGCAGAGCAAGCATTAGGAGAAAATCGAGGCGCTATTGTCGCACTTAACCCTAATAATGGCGATATTCTTGCGCTAGTAAGCACCCCGACTTATGACCCTAATCTATTTGTTATGGGCATTGATAGAACCACCTACGGAGCATTGCAAAACTCTCCGGACCGCCCTTTATTTAATCGCGCCTTACGCGGACAATACCCACCCGGCTCAACGATAAAACCCTTCATGGGCTTGGCCGGATTGGAATATAATAAAATAGACCTCAATAAAAAAATTTTTTGCCCAGGTTGGTTTTCATTACGCGGTGATGCTCATAAATATAGGGATTGGAAAAAAAGCGGACATGGTCATGTCGATTTAAACAAAGCCATCGCCGAGTCCTGCGATGTTCTTTTTTATGATTTATCACTGACTTTAGGCATCGATTTGATCCATACCTTTCTAGGGCAATTTGGCTTTGGCAAAACCACCGGTATAGACCTTACTGGAGAACGGTCGGCATTGCTACCATCGAGAAAATGGAAAAGGCGTGTTAAAAATCAAATATGGTATCCAGGAGAGACTTTGATTGCAGGTATTGGCCAAGGATACACCTTGACCACACCACTACAACTGGCTGTGGCCAGTGCCGTATTAGCCAATCAAGGTAAGAGAATTAAACCCAGAGTGGTAAAAAGTATTCATGATCCGAAAACTAATATTACAACACACATTGCACCCGTGTCAGCGGGCACCCTACATCTTGAAAACCCGGTTAATTGGAATATTATCACTGCGGCCATGATTGACGTCGTCCATGGCAAACGGGGCACCGCTCGTAAAATTGGTCAGGATACGCCCTATATTATTGCCGGAAAAACGGGAACAGCTCAAGTGTTCGGCATCAAACAAGACGAAGAATATATTGAGGAAGAGGTGGCACTCCGCCTTCGAGATCATGCCTTGTTTATTGCCTTTGCCCCAGCAGATGCCCCTGAAATCGCGATCTCAGTTATCGTGGAAAATGGCGGTAGCGGATCAGAAACTGCCGCGCCTGTGGCGCGAAAAATAATGGATCTATACCTTCTCAACAAAAAGCAAAACAATGCTAAATAAGCAATACGATGTAGCTAAAATGAATGCTCAACACGTACCTAATCGCATTTTTTCATCGAGCAGATTTCACATTGATGCGCCACTTTTTTACGCGCTTGTTTTACTTTCCCTAGTGGGTCTCGCTATTTTATATAGTTCAAGTGGACAAGATATAGATAGCATCGTTAAGCAGCTTGTGCGTCTTGCTGCGGCTTTTTTTGCGATGTTGCTGATCGCACAAATTCCACCACACCTTATTCGTTATTGGGCCCCTCTGTCTTTCGCTATTGGCATCGTTTTACTGATCTCTGTATTATTCTTCGGCGAAACAGGCAAAGGGGCTCAGAGATGGCTCGATCTTGGCTTGTTTCGCTTTCAGCCATCGGAATTAATGAAGCTCGCTGTCCCCTTGATGATCGCCTGGTATTTAGCGGATCGTACCCTGCCGCCACAATTTAAACACGTCATTATTTCTACTTTCATGATCTTGATCCCCACCTTGCTCATTGCCAAACAACCCGACCTGGGCACGGCGCTTTTAATTTGTGCTTCAGGCATTTTTGTACTGTTATTTGCCGGGTTAAGTTGGCGAATCATCTGCTCTGTAGTGGTTCTCGCCGTCCCTGTAGCCTGGGCAGTGTGGGAATTTGCTATGCATGAATATCAACGTAACCGAGTGCTGACCTTCTTAAACCCTGAAAATGACCCTCTCGGTTCGGGTTACCATATTATTCAATCTAAAATTGCGATTGGATCAGGTGGTATTTATGGAAAAGGCTGGCTTAACGGCACACAATCACATCTGGAATTTCTTCCTGAGCGCTCCACTGATTTTATTTTTGCCGTATTTAGCGAAGAATTTGGTTTAATCGGAACCCTGCTTTTATTATCGCTCTATTTATATATCGTTTATCGCGGTATCTATATTGCAACACAGGCACAACACACCTTTGATCGCTTGTTAGCGGGCAGCTTAACCCTCACTTTTTTTTTCTATGTCTTTGTTAATATCGGCATGGTGATTGGTATTTTACCCGTTGTTGGCTTACCATTACCACTCATCAGCTACGGCGGCACCTCAATGGTCACACTGATGCTGGGTTTTGGCATACTCATGTCTATACAAACACATAGAAAACTACTGTCAAAATAGAGGTTTTTATCTCCATGTTAAAAAATGCGGTCAACGCCCCCCTAATCACAACATATTGTATGGTTGCTCTGATATTCAGCTCGCCTGATATCGCCGCGAACAACAACGATCTGACTCATCGAACGGAGGTCGTTTCCTTTATTCAACATATGGAAAGCACGCATCAATTTACTCAACAACAACTCATTGAACTTTTTCGTCAAACCGAAATAAAAAAAAGCATTATCGAAGCCATTAGCCGTCCGGCAGAAGCCAAACCCTGGTACCAATATCGACCCATTTTTGTCACCGATAACCGAGCTAGCGACGGCGCAAAATTTATGCAGCAACATCAGGCTGCGCTCGACAAGGCAGAGCAACAATACGGCGTACCCGCAGAGATTATCACCGCGATCATTGGTGTTGAAACCCGATATGGTCGTTACACAGGAAAATTTAGGGTCATGGATGCCTTGGCTACATTGGCATTTGAGTATCCTAAAAGAGCCCCGTTTTTTCGTAGTGAACTTGAGCACTACCTATTATTAACAAGAGAAGAAAAAATCGACCCCTTATTAATTAAAGGCTCGTACGCTGGCGCCATGGGCATACCTCAATTTATTTCCAGTAGTTATCGTCATTACGCTGTCGATTTTGACGAAGATGGGCTCCGGGATATATGGAATAATACCAACGATGCGATTGGCAGCGTTGCTCGCTACCTAGCTTTGCATCACTGGCAACGAAATGAGCCTATCGCCACCCTGGTTCAAGTTTCAGGTTCGGACTATAAAACACTCCTGGCAAAGGGACTTAAACCCAATACAATGACGACTGACATGAGTCAATACGGTGTTTTTACTGACGATACAGCCAAGAATCGTTTGGCCGCATTGCTTGAATACGAAACAAAAAAGGGGTCTGAATATTGGCTTGGCTACCCCAACTTCTACAGCATTACAAGATATAACCATAGCCCACTATATGGTATGGCCGTGTTTCAATTGAGCCAAGAGATACTCAAGTTGAGTCGATAATAAAATGACAGTGAGCTTCGGTATTATTTTTACAGCAATCTTACCCATGCTGGCATGCACACCCCTCTCGCAAATTAATCACAGCATAAGCAATAGAGATGGGCCGCCTTTATCCACTATAGACCAAGGAAAAATAGTCGATGCAGAGCCACGCTATGAACCACTAAGCCGTTATGGTAACCCCGAAAATTATACGGTAAGAGGTCAAAAATATATACCACAACAAGAACGTACTCACCACAAGGAAAAAGGGGTTGCTTCCTGGTATGGCAGAAAATTTCATGGACGCTTAACCTCAAACCGTGAGCCTTACGACATGCTGGCCATGACTGCCGCACATAAAACGTTACCCCTACCCAGTTATGTTGCGGTTACCAATTTACTCAATGGAAAAAAAATTATTGTACGAGTCAATGATCGTGGCCCCTTCGCTGAAAACAGGATCATTGACTTATCCTACGCAGCGGCGACTAAGCTTGATTTCGTAGATCATGGCATTGCGCCAGTCATAATAGAAACAATCTTACCGCCGCCCCTAAGCGTAGAAAATACACTCCGACAGGAGAATATCTATTTACAAGCGGGCGCTTTCTCGGAACACCACCGAGCCATCACTTTATCTAATAAACTAAATCACCTGTTCACGACTCAAGTGACCAAAGCGCACCAACAAGGTAAAGTTTTTTATCGAGTTCGTAGCGGCCCCTTTTCCAGTGAGGATGAAGCTCATAACGCACTCAAAAGCTTATCCAAGCAAGGCTACCCATCTAAAATTATCTTTATAGACCATGCCAAGATTGATGTCCCACCGAAAGAAAGACTTGCAAATCCTCAGGAATCTGTTCAAGAATAGAGAATTTATAATCCAAGCAAAATAACATGATGATTAAAACAGATATCGATGACAAATGGGGTCAAGCTAGCCCACTACATGATCCTATCTGTCTCGCTAATTTTAAACCACGCCCCTCTGACATCCTGATTACTACAGCGCCCAAAGCAGGGACAACGTGGATGCAGCAAATATTACATCAACTACATCGTCGTGGAAATACCAATTTCAACTCTATTGATGAAGTAGTACCGTGGCTAGAAAGACCGCGTGCCAACTCCAGCACGGAGCAGCGGCTTGCTTATTATGACTCTTTGAGCAACCCTAGAATATTTAAAACACACTGCACTTATCCACAAACGCCAGGCACCGATATAGTTCGACTCATTCTCAGTTCGCGTGACCCTAGAGATTGTTGTGTCAGCTTTTATCACCACATTATGGATATGACTGATGAGGCGCGAGCACAAGTTAACATCACCGCACCCACCTCGTTTGATGAATATTTCGATAGATGGATGAAATTTGGCTCCTGGTTTCGCAATATTGCCAGCTGGTGGCCACACAAAGAAGACCACAATGTCTTGTGGCTGCGTTATGAGGATATGAAAAAAGATTTACCGGCTAGCTTAGGCCGCATTCTCGATTTTCTTAAATGGCAACGGACACCACAAGAAATAGAAAAAATACTTCATTACAGCTCTTTTGAGTGGATGAAAGCACATTCTAATAAATTCAATAATCAATTAAACCACGACACACCCAGCTTTAAACCCGGCGGTTTTATTCGTAAAGGAAAAGTAGGTGATTATAAAATTTTGCTGAAAAGCGAGCAAGAAGCCGAAATTTTAAAAAAAGCAACAACGATGCTACCGCAGGATTGTTTAATATTTTTAGGCTTAGGGTCTGTAAATAAAAAATGACTTTAGAGATAGTACAGCTTAAAAACATTTCGAAATGCTACCATGAGGGAGGTAATCAGCATACTATTTTCAAGCCATTGTCAGTCAACTTTATTCAGGGACAAACAAGCGCAATCATTGGCCGTAGCGGTAGTGGCAAATCAACATTATTGAATCTCATCGGCGGCATTGATTTACCCTCTAGTGGCGACGTCATCATCAATGGCAACAATATCACACAACTTGACGAAAGCAGAAGAACAAAGCTAAGGAGGCGAGAGATAGGGTTTATCTTCCAAGCCTTCAACCTCATTCCGACGTTAACCGTGCTGGAGAATATTTTGCTCCCTCTGGAGCTCAATCACTACGATAAAAAAACAGATAAAGCCATGGAACTATTAAACCAAGTTGGCCTCGCAGACCGTCACGACAGCTTTCCTGATCGCTTATCGGGTGGCGAACAACAACGTATTGCGATTGCACGAGCCTTGGTTCATGAACCTAAAATAGTATTAGCAGATGAACCCACTGGTAATCTTGATGAAAAAACAGCAGAGACTATTTTACAATTGTTAAAAGAACTTATTTGCGACAAAAATCATACGCTGATTTTAGTCACGCACAGCAGAGAAATTGCCCAACTCGCCGATCTAACTTACGAAGTACACAACCATCAACTCAGGCTGAATTCATGACAAGCTCATGTTAAATCAACTTGCCTGGAAAGCGAGCTGGCGTCACCTACTGTTGCACCCATGGCAACTGGCCTTGCTCATTCTAGGCATTGCTCTGGGAGTGGCCATCGTCGTTGCCGTTGATCTTGCAACAAATTCAGCAAAACTTGCTTTTAATGATGCGGCTAAAACTTTTTCGAGCACCACTACCCATCAAATCATTGATCCGGAAAACAAACTGGATGAAAACGTTTATCTTAAGTTAAAACAGCAACACCCCCAACTTACTATTGCCCCTATTGTCCAAGGCTACCTCTCTTCGCCTGCATATCCAGGACGTCGTTTTCATATTATCGGTATTGATCCGTTTTCGGAAACCCCGTTTCGCGCTGAAGGTGCCGCGCTAGAACGAGAGACTTTAACACGATTTTTAACCGAACCACTGACCGCGCTGGCAACAAAAAAATTACATACTGAAATAACAACACTGCCATTAACAACGGGCAACACAACACAGCAACTCAAAATCATTGGCCTAATGAATGAGCAACCGAATGCTTCAGCGCTATTAGAGTCCGTCTTAATGGTCGATATTGCGACCGCGCAAGAGCTACTGAAAATGGAAGGCTATCTATCACAAATTGACCTCGTCTTAGCAGAACAAAACGGCGCTATTTTACAAAAAATTCGGCAGAATATTCCCAAGTCTTATCGGCTTAATAGTATCCAGTCAAAAACCAATGCACTCACCCAAATGACTAAAGCATTTCGTATTAACCTCATGGCCATGAGTTTACTGGCCATCGTAGTGGGTATTTTTATTATATCTAATGCCATCAGCTTTTCCATCCTACAGCGACGCAAAATATTTGGCAGCTTACGCTCGACTGGCGCAGAACCTAAACAGATATTGCAAATCATCCTGACAGAAGCCTTGGTCATCGGCTGCATCGGCACCTTGCTTGGTTTTATTCTGGGCATTTTTTTAGCCGAGGGGCTACTCACTCTTGTTACTCGAACGATCAATGATCTCTACTTCCAACTGGGAACAAGCAGTTTAGTTATCGATTCCTGGTCAATATTCAAAGGGATCAGCTTAGGGGTAGGTGCCACCTTGATCGCCGCGCTTATTCCCGCCACCGAAGCGGTAAAAAACAGCTCCGATACGATCATTAGACGATCCTCAATTGAAAATAAATTTTTGAAATTAATTCCTAAACTAGCCTTAAGCGGCATAGGTGTCATCATTGTTGGTGTTGCACTGATTTTATTGCCGGTAAACTCATTGATACTCAGCTTTGCCGCTTTGTTTTTTATTTTAATGGGCTATGCATTGATCTCACCCTGGGCGATGTTAAAGCTGTCTTCAAGTCTGCAACCCATAATGACATACCTATTCGGCATTACAGGCAGCATGGCCTGCCGTAGTATTCAACGAAACATCAGCCGCACGGGAATCGCTACAGCGGCGTTGTTGATTGCCATCGCGACCACCATAGGTGTCAGTACAATGGTTGGTAGCTTCCGAATCGCTGTACAAAACTGGATTGAAAGTGCACTGAGCGCCGACCTTTATATTTCAGTGATAGACAATAACAAGTCGTCAGATGCGATTAACCCACAATTCATCACCCAACTACAACAACGCCTACCTAATCTCACAATAAGTCAAAGTAAACGGGAAAAAATATATACCTCGACACAGCCTATTAATTTATTGGCGCTGGATATACCTCGCCGGGGCTTTGAAGGTTTCCAGTTCAAACAAGGTGATATGGACAAAGCCTGGGCTGCTTTTAATAACGAAAACAGCGTGCTGATATCTGAACCCTTCGCCTATCACCACCAACTAGAAATGGGCGATTTTCTCATCCTGCCAACCCCACAAGCAGCAACGGCTGAAACAAAATTACGCGTCGCAGGCATTTTTTATAACTACGCCTCAGAACAAGGCATTGCCATCATCAATCTTAAACTTTATCAGCAACTTTGGAATAATACCTCGCTCAGTGGCGTAGGCCTCTATCTTGACAATAAAAACACTTATGATGCAAACATGGAGACCATTCAAAATTTACTCATGCATTATCCAGAGCTACAACTGCGGAAAAGCTCTGAAATTCGCACGCTAACTTTGGCAGTTTTTGATCGTACTTTTGCGGTAACCGATGTACTGCGCCTACTGACACTGATTGTCGCCATTGTGGGTATACTAGCCGCGTTGATGGCCTTACAGCTTGAACGTATCAAGGAAATTGCGACCCTGAAAGCCATAGGTTTTACACCCCGACAAACTCAGTATTTGCTCATCATCGAAACCGGCCTGAATGGTCTGCTGGCCGGTTTATTGTCTCTGCCGTTGGGCATCATTATGGCCATGATTCTAATTCATGAAGTCAATCAAATTTCTTTTGGTTGGAGCATGCCCTTATCATTAGACCCTCTACAATTTATTTATGCCCTATTCATTGCACTGGCTGCGGCAATTATCGCGGGGATATACCCGGCAAAACTATTATCCAAAACACCCACTGCCGAAGCCTTACGCCATGAATAAACATAAGATAACAATCGTCTTGCTTATTGCGGGTCTGTTTATTTTTATTAGCTCTGCGCTACTCGTACCGGACACCCTAACGAGTACCGAGCAAAATAATTTTTTACGACAACTCAATAGCACCCATAATCAAAAATTTGATAAAGTAACCCAAATTAAATCGTTTAATTTCCCCCTGGATCATGGCCCGCACAACACCTACCAAACGGAATGGTGGTATTTAACCGGAAATTTGCAAAGTAAAAATGGACAGCAATTTGGTTACCAACTCACTTTTTTTCGTGTTGCCCTAAGTCCAGAGATGACACCACGCCGCTCAGCTTGGGCAAGTCATCAAATTTACATGGGGCATTTAGCACTAAGCGATATAAAAAATAATAAACATTATGTCAGTGAGCGATTCAGCAGAGCGGCATTAGGTCTGAGTGGGGCAACGGCGTCTCCTTTTCGCGTTTGGCTGGAAGACTGGGTTATTTCAGGCAATAAAGAGAGCCCCTTTCCGATGGCATTAAATGCCAAAACGGCTGAATTTAACATTCAATTACAGCTCGATAATGTCAAACCTCTGGTACTTCAAGGCCAGCAAGGGCTAAGTCAAAAAAGCGCAGCAAAAGGAAATGCCTCGTATTATTATTCTTATTCACGAATCAAAAGCCAAGGGACAATAACCACCACCGATGACACACATCGTGTTTCAGGTTTAAGCTGGATGGATAGAGAGTGGTCAACATCCGCACTGGCTGCCGATCAAGCCGGCTGGGATTGGTTCGCGCTACACCTGAGCAACGGATATGACTTGATGTATTACCAATTAAGGAAAAAAAATGGCGAGATAGACCCCGCTAGCAGCGGCGTACTCATTGCTCCTGATGGTAAAACAAGTAAATTAAGTCACTCTGATATTCAGTTGTCTGTTACACGTCATTGGCTAAGTAAAAAAACGGCTATTCGCTACCCAATTGACTGGCAGCTTGAAATACCAAAGAAAAAAATACGATTGACTATTACGGCAAAACAAGCAAATCAAGAAATGAATGTCTCCATTCGCTATTGGGAAGGGGCTGTTCAAGTTAACGGTGAATACAATGGCCAGCTCGTTGACGGTGCAGGTTATCTGGAGCTAGCCGGATACCAAAAATAAGTGATATTGGTTTTGTTAATGAGTTCGCTGACCTTTGATTTACCCAATTGAATTACAGCGTCAAAAGCAACCTGAACCTGACCAGTGTAAGTTTACGTCACTCGCGGCTAGATATTAGTTTGTATTTGCTCATGCTCTCTGAGCAAAATCTCAGGTATAGTCGCTCTTATTTCCAGGCTGGCTTCAGGAACAGAGATTCCCATTTCGGGGTTAGCTTCAGGAATAGTGGCCCTTACTTCAGAAGGCGTATCAGTCTTTACAGTCAATACACCGCTATCATCGCTTGCATAATTAGAACTTAAGAACATCCACGTACCGACAACCATGACATAAGCTAAAGCAACACGCATTAGCTGAGCAGCCAAAGTCCGATCTTGTCGCAACCCAAGAGTAGGATCAGCAGAAAGAACAGAGGCACTAGCAACTTCAGATGAAGCAATGACCTCTCGCTCAAGAACAACAACACTTGCCTCGCTTTGCTCTATTCTACTAAATGGTGCCTGCCCAGATTTCATTTCTACTCACTTTAACAAAATTCAATAAAAAATATGTGTTATGTATACTTTAAATGCTACGCCAATAACACAGCGACTTCACAACAATAGCACAAAAAATACAAAAAACAACACAATGTGAAAAAAAACAACAAACCGCCCTGTAAAGGAGACAGTTTTTGGAATTTAAGGGCGTCAAAGAGTAAAGGTATAGCGACACAATATCAATACGAGTAAATACCTATAACAATAAGGCACATTGCTATTAATATAATGCATATAGTCTAGACCCAACGAATACTGAAATGATGTTAGACTATCGCGATTATTCTTAAATCGATAAGGGCGAGCCTTAAAATATGAACATTATCATTGTTGAAATAATAGTCCTGCTGGTCGTCATCTCATTTGTTATTTTTCTTGCTGTTGACGACAAAAAAAATCAGAAAATCAGAGAAAAAGAAGATCTTGAGGCGCTGGAAAAAGCAGCTACAGAAAATCAAACTACCCGCTAATGGAACAAAAACGACTAAGGTCACCAAACAAGACACCGCTGCCAAAACTCTCTATATCTCAAACGGTACTCTAGGAGGCTGTCCGAGAATAGCCTCCTTAGGGTCGTAAAATGAGGGTCTCTCCACGCTGGGTAAACTCCAGATGTTTCAAGAAACTCATACCTAATAGCACCTGTCGACCCTCCAGGCCAGGAATAATACTGCCTCTTACTTCGTTAACAAGTATACTACCAATACGCACCGTATCCAGCAAAGTACGATAACCTTCCACCTTGCCATTAGCAGTCTGATACAATCGAGGTCGGCCTTTTTTTAAACCCAGCTCTTGAGCCAATAGCGCACCTATAGCAACATCACTTGCCCCAGTATCCAGCATAAACTCCACCTCGTGACCATTAATTTCTCCGCTGGCCACGTAATGACCAAAATGATTACGCTGTAAAATAACTTCTGTAGCCACGCCCCCTTTTTGAATATTTTGATTCGGGTTATGTTGCCTATCCAGTTCTCGAGAAAAATACCATACAAATAAAACAAATATCACTACCCAGGCAGTGACAATCATTCCTGCACCCAGACGTTTTGTATTATCCTGCTTTGTCATCTATGCTGAGTTCTTTTATTTTTTAATGGATACATATTCAAGCTTAATTTCCGAATCATCGTACCTTACATCTTGTTCACATAGGCTCGTCACCCATTCATTATCAGGCCAGACTCTTTTTCCAGGTCGGCCAACCATATTTTTTCTTGTCAATTTTGCGCCAGCCTCACGCTCATAAGCAATAAAACAGCATATATAAATAACAAAAAGAAACAACAAAATACTTAACCCGATTAAAAACATAACACTTTCCTTGAATGATTACCTAGATCTTACAAATGATCGTATTTACGCCATACAAAATATTGTGTTGTCGCACCCATGAGAACATGAAGTTAAATCCTTAATTCTAAATTAAAAAACTTAACACCATAAAATCAACAACTTACTATAATTTTGTACCCGCATTTTCAGGGTTTAGGTATAAATTAAAACCCCGTCAAGCATGCCAAACCAGGTACAAAAAAACAAAGGTCAAACACCTGATAACGGGTCAGCCTTTTGCTTCAATGGACGTACTCATTAGACTACACCGAAAAAATTTCAATACGTCATCGCTATTCAGCTTTGGTTCAGTTAACACCCACTATGATGATCACCTAGTCCAATCAACTAAGGAGTAATTTATGAGCATTCGAACCGGGTTAATTGCCATAGCCATAGCAAGCTTAATTACAGTGAGTCCAAGTTTTGCCAGTGATGGCCTGGATCTAGCAAAAAAAAGCGGCTGCCTTGCCTGCCATAGTGTAGAAAACAAAGTGGTTGGCCCCGCTTGGAAAGACGTATCAGAAAAATACAAAGGCGATGCGAAAGCAAAAGCTCTACTAATAACAAAAGTGGCCTCAGGTGGAAAGGGGACCTGGACCGAAATCACGGGTGGCGTACCGATGCCCCCCTACTCACCAAGAGTATCCGATGCAGATATCGAAACCTTAGTAGACTTTATACTCGCTCTTTAAATAAAAATTTATAATAATAAAATGGGTTCTTTTTTAACAGGAATCGTCTAAAGCCTACCGCACTTCGAGACCCGCTCCCCCTCCTCTCCGAGCGAGTCTCGTTTTTTACCCTATCGATACTATACCCGCAAATACTAACTCGATATACTGACCCTTGAAAGATTAGAAGGGAAGAAGGTGATGCGCGCACTCATTATCGAAGACGAACAACATCTACTGGAGCAGCTTGGCACTCGATTTCGCAAGGAAGGCTACGCTGTTGATACCGCGCGCGATGGCGAAGAAGGTTTACATTATGGACTCAACTATGACTTCGATATTGCTATTATCGATTTAGGTTTGCCAAAAGTATCCGGACTAGAGGTCATTAAACAGCTCCGACAGCAAAAACGCGGCTATCCTATACTTATTTTAACAGCACGAGGTCGCTGGCAAGATAAAGTTGAAGGCCTTGAAGGCGGCGCAGACGACTATCTAACTAAACCCTTTCACATCGAAGAGTTACTCGCACGAACCAAGGTGCTCATGCGCCGCTCAGCAGGCTGCCCTGAAGCCATATTGCATTGTGACCCGGTTAAGCTCAATCTACACAAACAAACTGTCACGGTCTCAGACATCGTTCTTGAACTCACCGCATTTGAATATAAAGTATTGGAATATTTGATGCTCAATAGAGAATCCGTGATTTCAAAAACAACGCTTACTGAACATATATACGAACAAGACTTTGATCGAGACAGCAATGTAATTGAAGTATTTATTGGCCGCTTAAGGCGCAAGTTAGACCCTGACAATCAACTCAAGCCTATAGAAACATTAAGGGGACGCGGTTATCGTTTTACATTGCCAAAAACAAATTGAGACCGACCATGTTATCAATTAACGCCAGACTTTTTATCTCCGCCAGTCTGGCGCTGTCATTGGTGTTAGGCTTAACCGGATGGGCGCTAGATAACGTATTTACCGAACATGTGGAAAATACGATGAAGGAAAAACTTCAGAGTCATATTTATGCACTCATCGCCGCCACCGACATTGGCAAAAATGGACGTATGTATATGCCTACCTCGCTGCCTGAAAAAAGATTTTCCGAGCCCAATTCGGGTTTATACGCACAAATTATTTCTCATGACAGGGAACAAATATGGCGATCATCATCCCTTGAAGAGAAAGAACTGCCCTTCAAAATTAACCTCAATAAAGGAGAAGACAAATTCGAACTGCTAACCACCATTCCAGGGGAGGAAACGCTCTACACTTATAACCTCGGTCTTGCCTGGAATCTTCACGACAAAGAAGAAGCGTTTACCTTTAGCATTGCAGAAAATACCTCATCCATGCACAGCCAAATAACAAAATTCAGAAAATATTTATGGGGCTGGTTAGGGGGCGTATCGCTCGTATTATTAATGCTTCAAGGTAGCATTCTTAGATGGGGTTTAACACCACTCCGACAAGTTGAAACCAACTTGCATGCCATTGAATCTGGCACTAAGTCCATGCTCGAAGAGAAACAACCGAAAGAACTAAGAGGACTAACTCGTAACCTTAATGCCTTGATTACCAGCGAACGGATTCATCTTGACCGTTATCGAAATAGCCTCAGTGATCTTGCACACAGCCTGAAAACCCCTCTGGCGGTAATACAAAGCGAGATTGATAACCACCCGCTACCCAATATATTTAAAGAAACATTATCGGATCAAGTAGAGCGCATGAGACAGCATATCGACTACCAATTACAGCGTGCGGCAACATCAGGACGCACCGCACTCATTGCTCCCGTATCTATTAATACGGAAATTGATAGAATCACACAATCTCTAAAAAAAGTGTATGCTGAAAAGAATTTGCGTATCAAAATCACCATCGCAGACCATACCGTCTTCAACTGCGACCAAGGAGACTTCCTGGAAGCGAGCGGCAATATTATTGAAAATGCATTTAAGTGGGCAACATCTGAAGTACTCATTTTTTCTTCTGTTTTTTCCGATGACAATGAACATAATATGCGTTTTATTTTAGTCGTTGAAGATGACGGCCCAGGAATAAAAGACGAGATGAAGTCTTTGGTACTAAAAAGAGGCATGAGAGCAGATGAACACGTTCAGGGACAGGGCATAGGACTTGCCGTGGTACATAATATCGCCAAAATGTACGATGGTAATTTAGAAATTCAAACCAGCGATATCGGCGGCACCAAAATTAAATTAACACTACACGGATAGGGAAACCGTCATGCCTGAAAATAAAATAACAGAAAAGGGTACCACTCAAGCTATCTTCCTCAAAAATTATGCACCACCGACCTATCGAGTTGACAACATTGACCTGCATGTCACACTAGAAGAATCTCAGGCAACGATTATCGCCACATTGCAAATACATCGTGCCAACGATACGGCTACAGAAACCCCTCTCGTTCTCGACGGAGAAGCACTGACGCTTAAATCTATTGAAATCGATGATCGACCGCTGGACAATAACGAATTCAAGTTGTCCAACAACAGTCTAAGCATTGCGACCGTACCATCGAACTTTAAATTGACTCTGACCACTCTGACCGAGCCACAAAATAATACCACGCTCAATGGCCTATACAAATCCAGTGGAAATTTCTGTACACAATGTGAAGCAGAAGGGTTTCGCAGAATAACTTATTTTATTGATCGTCCGGATAATATGTCGATATACACCACCACGATAGTTGCGGAACAACACCGTTATCCCATTTTACTTTCAAATGGTAACTTTATCGCAGGCGGAGAACTGGATGGAGGATTGCATTGGGCAAAATGGCATGACCCCTTTCCCAAACCCTGTTATCTTTTTGCCCTGGTCGCCGGTGACCTTTGCTGCGTGCAAGATACATTCATGACCCGATCCCAACGCCGGGTCACACTCAATATGTATGTACAACATGGCAATGAAGACCAATGTGAACACGCCATGAATTCACTGAAACATGCCATGCGATGGGACGAAAAAGTTTACGGGCGTGAATACGATCTCGATATATACAATATCGTTGCCGTGGACGACTTTAATATGGGTGCCATGGAAAACAAGGGACTCAATATTTTTAACACTAAATACGTTTTGGCAAGACCCGAAACAGCGACCGACCAGGACTATCAAGGCATAGAAAGTGTAATTTCTCATGAATATTTTCACAACTGGTCAGGCAATAGAGTCACTTGTCGTGACTGGTTTCAACTCAGCTTAAAAGAAGGCTTTACGGTATTTCGTGATCAAGAGTTCAGCGCCGATATGCTCTCGCGTGCGATCAAACGTATTGATGATGTCAATATCCTACGTACTCACCAATTTCGTGAAGATGCAGGACCTATGGCACATCCCATACGCCCCGCATCCTACGTTGAAATTAATAACTTCTACACCGTCACAATCTATAACAAAGGAGCAGAAGTGGTACGTATGCTACATCACTTACTTGGCGCAGATCAATTTCGCAAAGCCTGTGACCTTTATTTTGATCGTCACGATGGTCAAGCTGTCACCACCGACGACTTCATAGCAACGATGGAAGCGGTGAGTAAACTGGACTTAACTCAATTTAAACTATGGTATAGCCAGGCCGGCACGCCCGAAGTGAATTTTAAAGGAAGCTACAACCCTGAAGATCAAACTTATACTGTGACACTCACCCAACATTGTCCACCCAGCCCCGGACAAGCAGATAAAAAACCTTTTCTTATCCCTGTTAACTTTGCATTATTGAACACTTATGGAGACGAGCTAACACTTCAAAAGGATGGCATAAAAAATACTGTTCTTGCATTACAAAAAGCCGAAGAAACATATCTATTCAAAAATATAACTGCAAGACCCGTCCCTTCTATATTGAGAGGTTTTTCAGCCCCCATTAAGCTGACAACGAACCTCAATGACGATGATTTATATTTTTTAATGCAAAACGATAGTGATGAGTTTTGTCGCTGGGACGCAAGCCAACAAATTGCCATCAAAATACTACTTGGTTTTGCGCAACGTATACGAAAGGAACTACCTACTCAGAAAACACCGATTTTTCTTCGAGCCTTTAACGACATTCTCAGCAACGATAAAATAGATCACTTTTTAAAATGTAAAACATTGTCCCTACCCAATGAAAACTACCTAGTAGAATGCATGTCCCCATTAGACCCGCTCGCCGCACATAAAGCACGCCTGCAACTTATGAATGATATAGCACATGAATATGAAAATGAGTTACTCGTAACATATAAAAAACTCAACGAAACAGGCTCCTTTAAAAACAGCACGGTTGCGATGGGAAAGAGGGCATTAAAAAATCTTTGTTTGTGCTATCTGATGGCGCTGGATAAACCTGAATACAGTGAACTTTGCTTAAAACAAATCAAGCTGGCTCATAACATGACGGATGTACTAACAGCCTTAAGCACATTGGCTCATTCTGATTGTAGTCAACGCCTTGAAGCTTTAGATATTTTTTACCACAAATGGAAACACGAGCCTCTTGTCATGGACAAATGGTTAACAGTACAAGCCACTTCTCGATTACCGAATACATTAAACGAAGTAAAAAATTTGATAGAACATCCAATATTCAGCATCACAAACCCAAACAAGGTACGCGCTCTAATTGGTGCTTTTTGCAACCAAAACCCCTTTAATTTTCACGCTATTGATGGTAGTGGCTATCTATTCGCCGGAGATTCTATTTTAAAACTTGATCCACTCAACCCACAAATTGCCGCACGGCTAAGTCAGGTTTTCAGCTCGTGGAAGCAACATCAAACACCACAACAAGAACTAATGAAAAATCAACTACAAAGAATACTGAAGACAGTGAAACTGAGCCGTGATGTTTCGGAAATTATAGAAAAAAGTTTGCGAACTTAGACGACCCGAAGGAAAATAATCAAAAAAAAGACCCGTTGCGAGCGGGTCGAGGGAGGGAGACAAACTATTTTTATTTTTATACGAAACAATCAAAAAAATGTCTCAAAAAATATGAGAAAAACTGATCAACTAAAGCTATTCTACCACAGTTGAGGTGGGAATACACACCTCCTCCATCAATAGGTATATTTACTTATTTCTATTCAGTATACAAGCAACACCATCCCATATCTACTACCTTGAGAGACAAAAATGATTATTCCCCACCCTTCTCTGAGTAAAAAAGCCTTGACAGGATTAATCGAAGAATTCGTAACTAGAAATGGCACAGATTATGGGGAAGCTGAAATTACCTTGGAAATCAAAGTGAAGCAAGTCAAACAACAGCTTGAAGACGGGACCGCTGTGATCTTATATGACGACAAAGACCATAGCTTCAGCATCGTATTTGCAAAAGATGGCGAGCCAGTATAAAAACCCGACATTTTCTATTCTTGTAAAAAATACAAGGGAAAATACACGAAATAGGAACGTAATAACCTAACTGAAAGTTCGTCTGCTCTCGAACAGCACCTAATGCCGCGTTAATTGTACCGTTTTATCTGCCATTCGAATCAGGTCACCCGTTCGAACAGGGAATAAACCTGCACGCCGATCGGCAAAATAAAGTTCCAATGTTTCATTCATCACAGGAAAAGCCAACTCATTCCAAGGAATATCTGCTTCAGCGAAAAGTTGCACTTCCAGGCTTTCACTGCCCGGAGCGGCCTGACCGTCAACAAGCTCACCTCGGTACATCATATAAACTTGGTTGATATGTGGCAAACTATACATTGCATAGAATTGTACGCTCGTTAACTTGGCAAGTGCTTCTTCATATGTTTCACGTTCTGCTGCGGCTAATGTTGTCTCGCCATTTTCCATAAACCCTGCCGGTAATGTCCATAGACCATGACGTGGCTCAATAGCCCGCCGACATAATAAAATTTTTTGCTCCCACTCAGGAATGCAGCCCGCGACAATTTTAGGATTTTGATAATGAATCGTGTCACAATGGTCACAAACTTGGCGAACCCGATTATCGCCCTCCGGTATGCGATGCTCAACCTTAGCGCCACATTCACTACAATAGTTCATCCGTCAACCGTGATCGTTGTCTTCATGATATTGATTAAATCACTTTCACTTTTTTCAAAATCGGCAGCGGTTAATCTGGAAAAAATATCGGTATAGGGTGATTTTCCGGAAAGTTTGGACTGAACCAGATAAAATGCTATTTTTTTAAGCTTGAACAAGATAAACACGAAGACGATTGATGTCACCACCTCAATCATAATATAGATCAGTGGCGCCTTATCTATCAGCATTGCAAAAGTAAAAAAATAGACCAGTAAAATGATGCCAATAGTCACGCCAATACGAACAACATATCTTTCCATTAACGTCTTGATTTCGCTCAAGGCGACACCTAACTCTTGCTCTGACATGCTCATGTTGAACCCCAGCGATTAATTAAAATTAGTCTACCACGTTTTTCTGTTTCGCTTTTCGTAATAACATGGTGTTGACTTCCCATTGAGTATCGGCTTCAATAGATTCAAAATAATTAACCTTACCTGCAAGACTATGGGCAATCGCTAAGCCATCCCGATAAAGAATGCGATTATTAGCAAGGCTGGCAATACGTTCACCGGCGGTAATCGAACCGGTTAAATTTAAGGGATCACAGGCGGAAATTGAGATGAACTTGCCTTCCAGCTCCTTTTTACGAATGTTACGCAAGGTGTTCATTGCACGGGGCAACGCAAATTGTTCACCTGCGAAACCCTGCACAAAGCGACCTCCCCGTAGCTCTCCGCGAGCCTCCATACGCCGATAAACATAAAGTAAATCACGCCACGTGGGCAAACCTACTTCGTTTTCTAAAAGCTTGCGAAACACAATACCATAGCGATTTAATAACACACCAGCGATATATTCAACGACGGTAAAACGGTGTTCATGGGCCAATGAAGGTGTGTTACGTAACAAAGACCAGCGACCAGCTTGTGCCAGGGGATTATAAGCTCGCAATCGTTTAATCCGCCTATGTAGCACTTTTTGTGGTGTAATCAATGTCCGTAAACCACTAAAACTATCTGAAGTAATCAAGCCCCAGGCCACCAATTCACCTAGCGCCATTTCTAATTGTGTCGATAATAAACCCGTTTCATCCATTAACTCTTGAACAAAACTGGCCCCCCACTGTTTCAAACTAGAATACACTTTACTGGCATTTGCGGATAATGTAATTTCATTGGTATCGACCATGGCGTTATAATTGCGCCATTCCTTCATATGCAAACGACTGATAAAACTAATCGGCGTACTCTTAATGGCCGGGTTTTTTTGTTTCGTAATTGTTGCCTGAGATAAACTTGCTTGAACAGGTGCTTGTAACCGCAACCATACAAATTTTCCAGCCTGACAGAGTTGGTCGAGTTGTGAGGGACTAAAACTCTGAATCCTTGCGGGCAAAATATCCTGCTCCCAACTCCCGGCAGCAAGAGAAATACCTTCAAGTTGCTGCAAGGTTCTTTCCAATGCAGCCGAACCTTCAGCGGGGTCGTCAAAGCCATGCCAGTGAAATAAGAACCGCATGAAATCAGTTGGGCTGACGGGGTCAATTTCATTGCGCAACTGTTTTACCGTATAGCGATGAATCCGTGCAAGCAAACCACGCTCACACCATTCTATCTGTGTTCTTTGTGAAAATTCCCCCTGAATAGCAAAGCCTTCCTGTTGTAAATTTAGCAAACTCAACTCAACTTCAGAAACGGGTAAAGACAAGGGTTTATTTAAAAAATCAACGGTAACTGGCCCTAAACCTTCCAGACGACTACGTAGCACTTCGGTCAGTGCCGTTGTTGTATTTTCAGGAAGAGATTCTGTTGCCTTGATATCAGGCTCCATTTCTACACTGGGAAAAAGTACTAAAAATAAATTCAGACGTTCTGCTGCCACCCACAGACTCTCACCATTTTTCAGTTTAATTCTTGTGCTACGTTGCTGTTGCTGTAGTAAACGCATTAATTGCAACCCGCCTTGCGTTGCGCCTTCTTGCTCTGAAATAAAACCCAGTATCATTAATGCATCATGCAGTTCATCTGCGGTTGTCGCATGAGGCCAGACTTCTTTTTTGACTTGCACAATGGCATCATGATCCAGGCGTCCAATATCGGCAGCATCTGCCGGTGTAAGATGACGTTGTTGCTGAATGGCCAGCGTGCGACGCTCTTCCGCTGCACCGTCATCCAAAAAAGCATAAGGGCGGGCATTAATAATCTCCAACGCCAAGGGTGAAGGTGTCGCTAAATCGCGTGTTGTAATTTGAATATTTTTTTCTTCTATCCCTTTTAAGACTGCAATCAAACCCTCAACATCCATCAAATCATGCAAGCAATCAGCTAAAACCTGGTCTACCAAAGGGTGCTCTGGTACTTCCCGATCACCCGCAATATTTTCAAAGCACGCCAGTTGATCGGGAAAAATTAACGCAATCAAATCTTCTGCATTATTGCGTTGAAATATCGCCGGTACTTTTTTCCCAGCGCGATTTCGTGGTACTGCCAAGGCGGTGTTGGTCACCCAACGCCAACGAACAGGAAACATCGGCGCAGCCAATAAAGCCTGAATCAAAATATCTTTAACCGTGGCCGATTTTAAATACTGTGCAGGCTCATCCAAAGGAAAGCTGTGCGTGGGACCTAATGACAAAATTAAATTATCTTCGGTCGCCGCCGCTTGTAATTCAAAATTAAAACGACGACAAAAACGTTTCCGTAAGGCCAAACCCCAGGCACGATTGATACGCGAGCCAAATGGCGAATGGATAATAAAATGCATATCACCTGTTTCATCAAAAAAACGCTCAAATACCAAGTGTGTTTGCGTAGGAATCACCGTCAGTGCGGCTTTCACCGCCGCCATATATTGAATCAGTTGTTCAGCAGCACTTTGATTTAAACAAAGCGATACTATTAAATAATTCAGCGCAACGCTTTGGCCTTGTTCTAGCTTGCTGTCCAGGGTTTCACGCAATCGTGAAACCGCAAACGAAAGCGCATCACTACGACCCGGCGCTTCACCAAACCAAAAAGGAATATTAGGCGGTTGACCCTGAGCATCTT
>VAPL010220130.1_pt1 | contig 30054 bp, 31 predicted proteins | sample 3395061 | NCBI WGS metagenome assembly VAPL01 (sample SAMN08290444, study PRJNA428436) | hydrothermal vent metagenome | isolation source: Deep-sea hydrothermal vent chimney 2 | place: Pacific Ocean: Juan De Fuca Ridge | depth 2182 m m | reverse complement strand
GGTCCTGTCGCATCCAGTTCGGAACCGAATCGATCATCGAGGTGTCGAACGAGAGCAGCTCGATGGCTGCCTGCGCCGCGTCGAATGGGCTGAGTGTTTCAACGTACAGGAACTGCTGATACGTCGCGTCGCCTTCGACGAGTGCCAGGACGCTGGAGGCATCGTCTCCGTTGCCCTCGTCGAGGAGGCGCTCGTACTCGTCGTTGAAGTCGAAGTGCTGATCGGTGAGTGCGTGCACGAGCTCGTGGACGATCGTGACCTTCTGCAGCACGGTCAAACCGTCAACGGAGACAGGGACGACGAGTTCCTTCTCATCGGGGTCGTAGAAGCCTGCAACCTGTTCCGTGTACAGGTCGAGCAGCATCGAGCTGAGGTCGACATCGTCGTCGAGCATCCCGAACAGCTTGAGCAACGCCTCGTCGTTCGCCACGTCCTGGGGTGAGAGCTCTGACGCGAGCTCATCGTTGACCCTTGCGGTGAACTCATCCATGTCGAGGATGGTCACCGTTGGTACCGAGAGGAAGGGAAGGCCACGTGACTCCTCTGCGTCGAGCATCAGGATGCCGATCTCCTCGCGCATCGCTGCAGCAACCTCGTTCGAGATCGTCGGCGAGTTCGTCCCTGGGATCGCCGACGCCGGCACCGACGTGAGCGGCGCCTCGGTGGTAGTCGTCTCCTCAACGGAAGTCGAGACGGTCGTTGCGGGATCCTGCGTCGATGATGTGGCTTCGCCGGAGCTCGTGCAGGCGGCTGCGATGAGTGCGACAACCGCGATGAGAGCGGCGAGGATCGTTCGGGTTCTGAGGAATCGTGGCACGTCAGGAGGCTACCGAGGATCGCCGCGAAGTGGTGGGACGGAGCCGCCGACCGTCGATGATCTGGGGCCCGTCGACCGATATCCCACGATTCGCGTGCGGATCGGCGTATTCTCAGTCGATGACGGAGCCGCTGGGCGCCCGTACACGCGACGCAAAGGAGTCTGGCGTGAACAAAAGCGAAATGGCGAAGAAGCTTGCCAAGAAGACCGATATCTCTCAGGCGAAGGCCGCCGAGGTCATCGACGTGATCTTCAGCACAGAACCGGGCAACGGCATCATCGCCGTCGAGCTCGATGCTGGCCGCGACGTTGCCATCGCAGGCTTCGGCAAGTTCGAGACCCGCCACCGCAAGGCTCGCGCCGGTCGGAACCCGGCGACGGGTGAAGCGATTCAGATCGCTGCGGCGACGGTCCCTGCGTTCAAGGCCGCCAAGGGCCTCAAGGACCGCGTCCGCGTCTGAGATCATCGCCTCTTCTCGGGACCACCCGAGCGGATGACACACAGAGGAGCCACCTACGGGTGGCTCCTCTGTCGCGTCGCCGGTAGAGCCCGTTGCACCGGCCCGGCCCCATCCTGCTACGTTGACATCCCGATGCCGAGCAGGAAGCCGCAACCATGACCGTGCGCAACGACAAACGCACCATCTTTGGATGGGCGATGTACGACTGGGCGAACTCGGCCTACATCACGATCTTCGGGGCTGTGATCGGAGCGTTCTTCACTGGCTCGATCATGACCGCGGACACCTACTGGGGCCTTTCGGGTGAGGCACTCTTCTCCATCCTCATCGGACTCGGTTCGATCGTGCTGCTCCTCGCGATGCCCATCCTGGGAGCGATCGCCGACTTCGCCGACGCAAAGAGGCGGTTCCTCCGAAACTTTGCGTTCCTCGGCGCGTTCTTCACGCTGATCATCCCGTTCATACCCGAAGGCTGGGTGCCGCTGTTCCTCCTGACCCTGATCGTGAGCCAGTTCGGCTTCGTGGCAGCGAACGTGTTCTATGACGGGTTCCTCACCGACATCTCGACCGATGACACGATCGACAAGATCTCGTCGAAGGGGTTCGCTCTCGGGTACCTCGGTGGTGGCCTGTACCTGCTCGGTGCCTTCGTCCTCATCTTCCTCTCCTCGGACCAGCCCGGTGCGGTACTCACCGAGACACTCGCTGCGCGCATCGCCATATTCGGCTCCGGCATCTGGTGGGTCGTCTTCTCACTCTTCTCGCTGTCTCGCCTTCCCGAAGACCCCGACGGGCCTTCCGAACGGCGCGGGCTGACGACCTACGCATCGATCGGGTTCGAGCGCACGATCAGCACCATGAAGAAGCTCGGGAAGTTCCCTCAACTCCTCCTGTTCGTCGTTGCCTTCATCATCTACAACTCGGGAACCGGAACGGTCATCGCTGTGTCTGGCCCGTACGCTGAAGACACGCTCAACCTCGACCTGCAGACGATCGCCCTTGCCTTCCTGATCGTCCAGTTCGTGGCGTTCTTCGGTGCGCTGATGTTCGGTGCCCTCGCAAAAGTGATCGGCCCGAAGGCAGCGGTCATGGTGTCGCTCGTCGTCTGGACGGGCATCGCTGTAGGCGCCTACTTCATTCCTGAGGGCTCATCGGCCGGATTCCTCGCCCTGGCGTCGGTCGTCGGCTTCGTGCTCGGCGGCGTTCAGGCCCTTTCGCGCAGCCTCTACGGAACGATGATCCCTGAAGAAGCCTCAGCGGAGTTCTTCGGCTTCTACTCGGTGTTCTCCAAGCTGTCGGGGATCGGGCCCCTCGTGTTCGGCGCGGTGAGTGCTGCCACCGGATCCGGCCGGGCAGCGATCCTCTCCGTGGCAGCGTTCTTCGTCGTCGGGTTGATCCTCCTCGCGATGGTCGACGTCGACGAGGCTCGGGCATCGCGTGCGCATTGGAAGTTCGAGGGCTCGGAAGCCGAGGTGGTGTGAGTGGCATCGACCCGATTCCCCGGACCGGCGTCGATCCAGGACATCACGCTGACGACACCGCACCACGACACCGTCGTACTTGGGAGCCGGATCGAGGTGCCGACGGTCGTCATCCTTGCGAGGTACTTCGGCTGAGCGGGGTGTCTCGACATGCTGTCGCAGTTGGCGACGGTTCACTCCGACATCGTCGAACGGGGAGGTGACGTCATCGGCATCGCTCCGGCTGCCGACTATCAGGCCACCCACCTCATGGAGACGTCGATCCCGTTCGATCTCTACCTGGATCCTGACCACACGCTGTCAGAGCGTCTCGACCTCGGTGAGCAATCGTTGTGGTCGTTCCTCTTCAACATCAATGCATGGTGGAAGTACCTCTCGGCGTTCGCACGTCACCGTCGCCAGGGCAAGGTCACCCAGAGCTACACGGTCCTGCCCGCAGTGATGGTGGTCGATGCGAGCGGTACGCTCACGTATCTCCACCGCGGTGCTGGCATCGCCGACTACCCGTCGCTCGATGAGGTGCTCGCAGCGCTCGACCAGACGATCGGCGCCTGAGGACCGCGGCTGATAGCGTTCACTATCTCGGTGCGCCATACTTCCGCTCGGAGGACACATGCCGTTCGCTCAAATCGTAGACATCACTCAGATCGACGAGCTCGTCGACGTTTCCACGGTGAGCCCCTGGGACCCCTTGTTCGCCGTCCTGTCGATCGTCGCCGGCGTGATCACCGGTAGCGTCTGTCGTGTCCTGATCCGCAGGTACGGGAAGCGCTCGCGGTTGGCCCCGAACCTCATCGACCTCTTCGGAACGATCACCTTGTGGACGATCGTGTCTATCTCCGTCATCATTGCCCTGTCGCTCGTCGGATTCAACCTTGCCCCGATCTGGCTCGCCATCTTGATGCTCGGCGTTGTCGGGGTCGTCAGCGGTCGGGTCCTCCTCGAGAACTTCGGTGCAGGCGTCACCCTTCAGGCGAGGACCCCGTTCGTTCCCGGCGATCAGATTGCGACGGGTGACGTCGTAGGACACGTACGAGAAGTCAACTCACGGGTTGTGGTCATCGACACCGTCGACGGAAAACAGGTACTCGTTCCGAACGCCATGGTCCTGCAGAATCCGATCACGAACTTCACGAAGCACGAGTATCGAATGTCGAGACTCGGCGTGAGCGTGATCTACAGGACGGACCTCGCGTTCGCTGCCTCTGTGATCGAGGCTGCTCTCCGTTCTGCCGACGGCGTGCTCGACGATCCGACACCAATCGTTCAAGTCGAGTCGTTCGACGATTCCGGGATCATGATCGCCGCACGGTTCTGGCACCTGCCGGGGATCCTCGATGAGCGTGCAGCCACACATGCAGCTGCTGTGTCCATCGCCGAGACGCTCACAGCAGAGGGCGTCGAGTTCGCGTTCCCCCAACTCACGATGTGGTGGGGGTCCCAGCCACACCAGAACCCGCCGGAGAACCCGGCCTGACGCACTGCGGTCCGCACCTCACCGTGCTACGTTGTCGAGCATGGACAACGGACACGAAACTACTTCAACGGGAGTGCTGCGAGACGAGCACCGCCTGATCCTCGAGGTCGCCCACGCGCTCGATCGCATGCTCGACGATGAGACGAACGGGACACCGCTCGACTACGACGTCGTCGAGCGGTGCATCACGTTCTTTCGGCTCTTCGCCGATGCGTGCCACCACGGCAAGGAGGAGGATCTGCTGTTCCCTGAACTCGAGAAGGCGGGTCTCCCCCACGACTCGGGACCGATCGCGGTGATGCTCTACGAGCACGAACAGGGACGGGTCTTCGTTCGTTCCATGGCGGCCTCGGTCGAGGGCGCTCGCAGCGGGAACGACGAAGCGAACACTGCCCTGAGAGACGGTGCGGAGGGGTTCATCGGGCTGATCACCGCTCACATCGGCAAGGAGAACGACGTTCTGTTCAACATGGCCGACGGGATGATCGTCGGCCCCGAATGCAAGGATCTGTGTTCGCAGTACGACGCGACGTGTAGCCGCCGCTTCGAGGGACGATCCAAAGAGGAACTCGAGGACCTTGCCGCAGAGATCCTCGGACGCGGCTGATCCGAAGCGCTAGGTTCGGCGCAGAGCGAGCGCTACCGCCTCGACGCGGCTGTGGACACCGAGTTTGGTCAGGATGTGCTGGATGTGGTTCCGCACGGTTGCAGGTGAAAGGTACAGCCGCTCTGCGATCATCGAACCATCGAGACCTTCGGTGAGGAGCTCCAGAACATCGCGTTCGCGCGGGGTGAGCACGGCAAGATGCTCGTTGGGCCCCACCGTGGCATGTGTACGGCCACCGAGTCGCTCGACGACGAGCCGTTCGAGTTCGGGTGGGAACGAGACCTCCCTGATGAGATGCACGAGACGGCACTCGTCCCGCATCTCGATGGGGGGAACGATCGTTGAAGCGCTCAGCCACAAGGTGGCCCCGGACGCAGACCTCCCAAGTACCTCTTTCGTTCCGATCACCTCGTCGTCGTCTCCACGTTCCGATGCCGGGCACATGCCGCCACACACGGTATCTCCGCAGCGGTCACGCCAGCAGAGGATCTCGTGGCACGGCCGACCGAGCACGTCGTCGGGCGTGTATCCGAGCAGTTCGGTGGCGGCGTCGTTCCACGCGATGACACGAAGATCCGGGCCGATCGCGACCATCGCGTCTGCGGTTCTTCCCATCACGTCGAGCAGCGCTACGAGAGATCCTTCGATTCCTGGGTCGATCGCGGTGACACTGGCCATGGGCGCAATGGACTGTACGGACACACCGAGAGCCGCGCAAGGAGTATCCGTCAGGTTGCCACACCCCCTTGAGCTCGCAGTACCTCCAGGATGCCTCCTGCGGCAAGGATCCCCCGCATCTCTTCCGGGAGCGAATCGCCCTGAAGCTCGATGCCCGTGGTCAGGTTGCGCACCCGTCCCGTTGCAAGATCGACCTCCATCTGTTGCCCATCCTCGAAGGCGTCGTGGACCCCCGCACAGACGATCACCGGCAACCCGACCGCCACAGCGTTCCTCATGAAGATCCGAGCAAGTGATTCGGCAACCACACAGGCCACACCGACCGCCTTGAGGTTCTCTGGGGCCGTCTCGCGTGACGACCCGCACCCGAAGTTCGTGCCGGATATGACGATGTCACCCGGACCGCAATCCTGAGCGAAGGACCTGTTCACCGACTCGAGAACGTGGAGCTTGCGCACCTCGACGGGGGCGACGGCGTACTGCCCCGGCGACAGCACATCCGTGCTGATGTCGTTGCCGAACTTCCATACCCGCCCGACCATGGTCTCATCAGTCATCGTTGACCTCCAACTCTCGAGGGTCGGCGATCACTCCCATGAGCGCCGACGCAGCAACCGTGGCCGGCGACGCGAGGAAGATCTCAGCTTCGGCGCTCCCCATCCGGCCTATGAAGTTGCGGTTGTGTGTGCCGATGCAGCGCTCCCCCGGCCCCATGAGGCCACCATGGCCACCGAAGCACGGCCCGCAACCCGGGGCGAGCACCGACGCTCCTGCATCGACGAGGGTTGCCAGCACACCGGTATCCATGGCTTCTTTCATGACGCTACGTGAGGCGGGAACGACCAGCAGGCGGACACCGGGAGCGATATGACGACCCTCGAGCACCTCGGCTGCGGCCCGTAGATCCTCGATGCGCCCGTTCGTGCACGATCCGAGGAAAGCCTGATTGATGGCGAGACCCGCCGCATCTGCGACCGGGGCGACGTTGTCGACCTCGCTCGGCATCGCGATCTGTGGAGCGAGGTCCGAGAGAGAGATCTCGTGCACCGCCTCGTAGAGAGCGTCATCGTCGGGCCCGAACGGGTCACAGCCGACTCCTCCATGTTCGAGAAGGTAGGCGTCGGTGACGTCGTCTGCGGCGAACAAGCCGAACTTGGCTCCCATCTCGACCGCCATGTTGGACACCGTCAGACGGCTGGACATGTTGGCACGCGATGCGCCTTCGCCTCCGAACTCCATCGCCTTGTACTGGGCAGCATCTGCGCCGAACCGTCCGGCGAGGTACAAGATGACGTCCTTCCACGTGACGATCGGCTGGAGTTCGCCGGTAAAGACGAACCGGATCGTCTCAGGGACACGGAACCAGAGCCGTCCCGTTGCCAGGGCGTAGACCATGTCGGATGTTCCGATCCCCGTTCCCCCGGCACCGAGGGCACCGTAGGTCGTGGTGTGCGAGTCGGTTCCAACGACCAACTCCCCCGGACGGATGTGTCCGTTCTCAGGGAGCAGCTGATGACAGATCCCCTCGCCAGAGTCGTAGAACGACTCGATGCCCAGGCGAGCGACGTGCTCACGGATCCGTTGATGGATCGCCGCGGCTTCCGCGGATGGAGCCGGAACCAGGTGGTCGACGACAACAACGGTTCTACCCGGATCGAAGATGTCGTCGACCCCGACGTCCACCAGCATGTCGAACACACCCGCTGCGAAGATGTCGTGGAGCAACGCGAGGTCGACCTCCCCTACGACGAACTCGCCGGCAGTGACAGCGTCCCTGCCAGAGGCTCGTGCGAGGATCTTCTCGGCCTGGGTCATGCCCATGGTTGTGTCCTGTCCATCAACCGGCGCCGAGACTTCGGCCACCGCACACATAGAGCGTCTGGCCTGTGACATACGACGACTCATCGGCGGCAAAGAAGAGTGCAGCGTTACCGATGTCACCGGGCGTGCCGACACGTCTGGCAGGGATCGTCTTGACGAGTCGCTCCTGGACCTCCTCCTTGAGGCCTCTGAACAGTGGTGTGTCGACGAGTGCCGGAGCGATCGCGTTGGCGGTGACGCCGTAGCGCGCCATCTCGAGGGCGAGCGTACGAGTGAGGCTGATCACTGCACCCTTCGATGCCGCGTAGTTCGCCTGTCCGGGTCCCCCGAGCCACGCCCTCGATGAGATGTTGATGATCCTGCCGTACTGCTGCTCCATCATGTGGGGAGCGGCAGCCTTGCACGTGAGGAACTGCGACTTGAGGTTCACCTGGATCACGAGATCCCAGTCCTCCTCACTCATCTTGGCGAGCCATCCGTCTCGTGCCATGCCCACATTGTTCACGAGGATGTCGATTCGGCCGTACGTGTCGACCGCTGCATCGATCAGTCCTTTGGCCCCCTCGGCGACGGAAACATCCGCTGCGTACCCCGTGACCGTGTATCCGGCAGCTTCGAACTCGGCAACGACTTCTTCGACCTTCTCGGGAACGAGGTCGTTGACCACGATCTTGGCCCCGGCTGCCGCAAGCGTTTCAGCGATCCCCTTCCCGATGCCCTGACCCGATCCTGTGACGACCGCAACTCGATCCTTGACGTTCATTGTGACTTCCTCCTCGGTGTCCTCATCGACCTTTGAACTCTGGTGGGCGCTTCTCTATGAACGCCTGGATCCCTTCGTCTCTGTCCTGGCTGGCACGCAGCACGGCGTGACTCGTCGACTCGAGTTCCAAACCTGTCTCGAGGTCCGTCTCTGTGGCACGGTTGACCAGGACCTTGACGCGGTCGTGAGACAGGGGTGCACGTGTGGCGATACGCCCGGCAAGGGCCATCGTCTCTTCCATGAGGTCGTCGTCGGGCACGACGCGGTTGACGAGACCCATGCGAAGTGCGTCGGCTGCGCTTATGTGATCGGCGGTGAACATCAACTCCTTGGTGAAGCCCGGGCCGATGAGGCGTGTCGCTCGTTGGGTGCCCCCGGCTCCCGGAAGGCTCCCTACCTTGGCTTCGGGGAACCCGAGCCGTGAGCTCTCGGTGCACACTCGCAGATCACCCGAAAGCGCCAGCTCGAGGCCACCGCCGAGGGCGTAGCCCCGGATGGCCATGATGACGGGAACGTGCAGGTTCTCGAGACGGCCGAACACGTCGCGAACGAGCAATCCGAGAGGATCATGGATGAGGCCTGCTTCGAACTCTTTGCCCCGACTCTTGAGATCGGCACCGACACAGAACGCCTTTTCACCGGATGCGGTGACGACGAGCACGCGCGTATCGGGGTCGGTCTCGATGCCGGCGATGATGGCCGCCATCGTCTCGAGCATGGGCACCGTCAAGGCGTTCATCGCCTTGGGACGGTTCAGCGTCAGAACCCCTACGGCACCATCACGTTCATAGAGGACGGGTTCCTCCGACGATGCACTGGCCTGGCTATCTGTCACTGCTGTCTCCTCTCGTCGAACATCTCAGTCACTGGATCCTGTGATCACGACACCGGCGTCGAGGAGTCCCTCGATCTCGTCGGTTCCGAATCCACATTCTTTCAGAATCTCGTCGGTGTGCTCGCCCGCCACCGGTGGGGACGACACCGCGAAGTCTCCGGGTGTCTCGGACAGTCGGCCGGGGAACACCGGTGAACGGACTTCACCGGTCGCGGGATGCTCGACCGTGACGATCGAGTCCCCGGTCACGATGTGCTCCTGTTCGATCAGTTCGGGGTACGACAGCAGGGGTCCACAGATGACGTCGACGGTGTCGAGGATCTCTACCCACTCTGACGTCGTCCTTTCACGGAACAGGGGTTCGAGGATCTCACGCAGCGCAGGCCGACCGTTCACCCGCTTCTCGTTCGTGTCGAAACGTGAGTCGGTCGCCAGGCCCGGTTGGCCGAGCGCAGCGCACAGAGCGGGCCACCGCTTCGGCGTGTAGGCAGCGACCATGACGTGGCCGTCACTCGTCGGGAAGGCCTCATTGGGTGCAGCGTAAGGGGCGGCGCTCCCGAGGCGTTGGGGCGGTCGACCACTGGCGAGGAACATCGAGAGCGGCACGACCTGGTACGCAAGGAGTGAGTCGAGGAGCGATACGTCGACCCGCTGCCCTCTGCCGGTCCGCTCTCTGGCGAACAGGGCCGCGAGGATCGCCTGGGAGGCGAACACGCCGCCGGCCATGTCCGCTGCAGGCACACCGACCTTGACGGGTGGTCCGTCCGGCGTTCCCGTAACGCTCATGATCCCACCCATCGCCTGAGCAACACCATCGACTCCGGGACGGTCCCGCCACGGGCCGGTCTGACCGAAGGCCGATATGGCTGCATAGATCGCCCGGGGGTTGCGTTCGGCGACCGCGTCGTAGCCGATACCGAGCCGGTCCGCGACTCCGGGGCGGAAACTCTCCAGGACGACGTCGGACCGTTCGACGAGTCGGAGAACGACATCGGCCCCTCCTGCCGTTTTGAGGTCGATGACGATGCTGCGCTTGTTGCGGTTCATGCCCAGGAACGCTGCAGCGGCACCACCGACGAACGGCGGGCCGAGACGACGTCCCCACTCGCCACCGGGTGGCTCGACCTTCCAGATCTTCGCTCCGAGGTCACCGAGGTGCATCGCACACGTCGGGCCTGCAGCTCCCTGGGAAAGGTCGAGCACCGTTACGCCGTCGAGTGCGCCTGGCATCTGCCTATGCCTCCTCATCGTGGCCGGTCGGCCGGCTCGTCGAAGCTCCACGAACGACGAAACCAGCGATCTCCGCGGCGATCTCGTCCGGTGAGTACACACCAGATGGCTGGTACCAGCGCACGACAGAGTTGCACATGCCGAGGATCGCTTTGACCGCGACACCGGCGTCCTGGTCGACGAAGTCGCCGGACGCGATCCCCTCGTCGAACATCTCGCGGAAGATGAGCTCGTATCGGTCACGGTTCATGATGTGATTCGCCATGAAGTCGGGGCTCAGGTAGCGACCCTCCTCGATGAAGCAGGCAACCGCGTCGCGGTCGTGGATGGCCTCGACCGTATGGAGGTCGATCGCTCGGCGTAACCGCTCGGCGATCGGGAGGTCCGAGTCTGCCACTTCTCGCACAAGGGGTGTCACACGGTTGACGGTCAGTTCGATGATCTCGGACAGGAGGGCCTGCTTGCTCGGGAAGTGGTGGTACAGGCTCGACTTGCTGATCCCGACCTCTGCAGCGAGGTCGGCCATGCTGGTCCCGTTGAACCCCTTGTTGCGAAAGAGCGCTGCAGCCTCCCTGCGGATGCGCTCCCGCGTGGTGAGGTCACCCGTCATGCCGTGCCGCCACCCACCAGTTCTCTGCCGGCCTGCAACGCCTCGAGGTTCATCTCGCGGTGCTTTGGTGGGACACGGGCCGCAACGGCCTCACGCAGAGCATCCGCATCGACGACGTCCTCGAGTGCCTGGATCACGCCGAGGGCGACAACACCGGTCACGACCTGGCTGCCTGAGATCGCCCGTGCCGTGTCGACTATGGCGAACTGGCGGGCGTCTCCGTTGAGATCGCTCGGCGCACACCGACTATCGACGACCAGTCGGCCTTCCGACGACAGTTCGGGTTCGTACCGTGAGTACGCCTCGCCACTCAGGACGATGAGGAGATCGATGTCGTCGGCGAGAGGGAACCCGATCTCTCCCGACGCAATGACGACGTCTGAGCGGCTTGCACCGCCCCGGGACTGTGGACCGTACACCTGAGAGTGTGTGGCGTCGTTTCCAGACAGGATTGCAGCCTCGGCGAGGATGCGGCCTGCCGTCACGACGCCTTGTCCACCGGCCCCGGCGATCCTGATCTCGTTACGACTCATGGTCCTCGACCTTTCGTACACCGGCGTACACAGAACGGATCTCTCGTTGAAGCACTCCCGTCTCCATGCCCGGCGGCGGAGCCTGTGTCGGGATGTGTTTCACGAAACGCTTCTCTGCGAGGGGACCTGCCACCCCTTCGTCCCGTACGGACATCCAGGTGAGCATCTCTGCACCGCCACCGACCTTGTTGTAACGCCCGAAGTACTCGGGGCAGTCGCTGATGACCTCGATGAACGAGAAGCCGGGGTGGCTCAGCCCGTCCACCATGATCTTCGTCATGTCCATCGGGTTCGCCGCGAGCACGCGAGCGACGAAGGATGCGCCTGCTCCCATGAGCAGCTTGCATGCGTCGAAGTTCGGCTCCGTGTTCCCCGCAGGCGTCGTCGATGCAAGCGCCCCCTCGGGAGTGGTCGGAGCGGCCTGGCCGCCGGTCATCCCGTAGATCGAGTTGTTGAGGAGCAGGACCGTGATGTCGATGTTCCTCCGTGCCGCATGGATCAGGTGATTGCCACCGATTGCAAGGGCGTCACCATCTCCGGTGACGACGACGACGTTGAGGTCCGGGCGGGCGAGCTTGAGGCCTGTGGCGAACGCCGGTGCCCTGCCGTGGGTCCCGTGCAACGTGCAGAAGTCCACGTAGCCGACAAGGCGGCTGCTGCAGCCGATACCTGCGACCATCGCAAGCTTGTCCTGGTCGATCTGGAGTTCATCGACGGCGTTCAGGAACGATCGCAGAACGATTCCGTGTGCACATCCAGGGCACAGCACGTGGGGCATCGCCCACTCTCTGAGGTAGGTCTTGACGTCGGTCATCGCTGCCCTTCCTTGTCCGGCGTGATCGCCTCGAGGATCGCCGTCGGCGTGATCGGCTCACCGTCTGCCCGCAGATGTCCTTTGATCTCGGCTTGGCCACCGGCGGCACGCTCGACCTCACCGATGATCTGGCCGAGGTTCATTTCAGCAACGAGGATGGTATCTACCTGGGCTGCGACCTCGGCGACCTGTTCGTAGGGGAACGGCCACAACGTCACCGGTCGGATGAGGCCTGCTTTGATCCCGTTGTCGCGAGCCCGCATGACGGCTTCACGTGCAGATCTCCCGACGATGCCGTAGGCAAACACGGCGATCTCAGCGTCGTCGAGCATGTAGGTGTCGACCTCGGCGATCTCGTCGAGGTGTGCATCGATCTTGTGGTGCAGTCTCGCAACGAGCGCCTCGGCGACCTGTCCATCGTTGGTCGGGAACCCCCGCTCGTCGTGAGCAAGTCCTGTCACGTGGAAGCGGTAGCCGTCCCCGAACGCCGGGAGCGGCGGAACCCCGTCGTCGGGGGCGATCATCGGCCAGAAGTCGGCCGGATCTTCGGTGGGCTGTGTCCGATCGACGACATCGATCGAGTCGGGGAGCACGACACTCTCTCGTGTATGACCGATGATCTCGTCGTAGAGGATGATGACAGGTGTGCGGAATCGTTCTGCGAGGTTGAACGCCTTGACGGTCACGTCGAACACCTCGGCGACCGACGATGGTGCCAGGACGATCGCCGGGTGGTCACCGTGTGTCCCCCAGCGTGCCTGCATCACGTCACCCTGGGATGGGGACGTGGGGAGACCCGTGCTCGGACCGCCTCGCATCACGTTGACGATGACACACGGGACTTCCGTCATAGCGGCGTAGCCGATGTGCTCCTGCATCAGGGAGAACCCTGGCCCGCTGGTGGCGGTCATGGCTTTCGACCCTGCAAGGGACGCGCCGATGACCGAGGCGAGGGAGGCGATCTCGTCCTCCATCTGGATGAACACGCCGCCGAGGTCGGGAAGGAGTCGCACCATCTGTTCTGCGATCTCAGACGATGGGGTGATCGGGTATCCACCGTAGAAGCGACATCCTGCAGCCAGCGCTCCCTTGACGCAGGCCTCGTTCCCCTGGATGAGTTGTGCCTGGCTCATAGTGTGCTCCCATCGGCTGCGGCCTGATCGCCGACAACCGCCGGCTCGCGTGGTGCGTATATCTCAATGGCGAAGTCGGGGCACAGGGCCTCACACAGCTTGCATCCTGTGCATGCTTCAGCATCGACGATCGTGAGTTTTCCGTCGACATCCACTGCAAGGCAGTACTCGGGGCATACCCGCGAGCAGATGTCACAGCCCTTGCACCAGACATGGTTGATCTCGATCTGGTGTGGCCCTGAGAACCCGTCGGGGTCCGGAGCGGTCTGCGGAATCTGGGCCTCGGCAACCTCCCGACCGGTTCTGAACGCCGCGAGGTTGATCTCTTCTGTCCCGTTCGGGACGAGATGGGCGATCGCAGCCTCCCAGTATGCGGTGTCGATGTCGATGAACGCTGCAACCGTGCCGAGGATGACGCTGTTGGCCGCCCGAACGTTGCCGAGTTCTTCGGCGGTCGCTGCAGCGTCGATGAGCCTGGTCTTGAGATGGCGGCTGTCGAAGAGCTCCGCATCGATGCCCGGATAGCGCCTGAGCCAGGAACGGTGGTCGTTGCACGCTCCGGGAGGCACGATCGTGCGGACGTCTGCCACAACGGCGCCTCCGTCACGCACGTACTCGACCCAGCGAACGGCCTCGGCCCATTCGAAGGCCGCAAGCACCTCTGCGCTTCCGAGCGGCACGAGTGGGCTATCGACGCGATCTCCCCATCGGATGTGGCTGAAGACGGAGCCACCGCGTTGGGCCATGCCGTGAACCTCGCTCTGCTTGACGTCGTGACCTGCCCGCATGAGGGCGTCGGCAACGATCATGCTTGCAAGGATCACGCCCTGACCACCGACTCCTGCAAGCAGCAGACCCTGAGATCCTTTAGGCATTGGTGGTCTCCTTGTCGTTCGTGACGAGCACGATCGCGTGCGGTGGGCAGAGTTGGACGCACAGCGTGCACCCGGTGCAGGTGACCTCGTCGATCACGACTTTGCGCCGTCCCTCGAACAGCTCGTCTGACCACACGATCGATGGACATCCCGGCGTCATGCAGGCCTGACACGCCGTGCACGCGTCTGCGATGACCGTGAACGGGGTGTCCCTGACCTTCATCGGTGCTTCGACGCATGGCCGGTTGGTGATCACGACGGAGGGGCCCGCGTGAGAGATAGCGTCTTCGAGAGCCGCGTAGGTTGCTGCGAGGTCGTACGGGTCGACGACCCTGATGTCGCGCACACCGACTGCCTTGCATATCCCGACCAGGTCTACCGGGGTCGCTGCAGATCCCTGCAGCGTGACGCCGGTGCCCGGATGCTCCTGGCCGCCGGTCATGGCTGTCGTTCCGTTGTCGAGGATCAAGACGGTGATGTTCGCTTGCGCGTAGACGGCGTCTGCCATGCCTGCGATGCCGCCGTGGAGGAACGTCGAGTCACCAATGGTCGCCACGACCGGCCCGTCTGCACCACCAGATGCAGCCATACCGATCGCCATACCGATGCTGCTTCCCATGGCCACACACGTGTCCATCGATGAGAGCGGCTCGAGTGCTGCAAGTGTGTAGCAGCCGATGTCGCCTGTGACGACGGCACCGAGGCGCTTGAGCGCCAGGTACGGAGGAGTGTGAGGGCAGCCGGGGCACATCAGCGGTGGCCTGGTGACGGTGGTCGGCGCCGGTACGATCGAGATCCCCTCCTCGACGATCCCCGCCTTGGCGAAGCCTGCGCGTACGATGTCGGGGTTCAGCTCCCCTGCCTGGGGGAAGAAGGACTTTCCTTCGACCGCGATCCCGGCAGCCAGGAGGTCGTTCTCCACGTGGGGGTCGAGTTCCTCGACCACGAAGAGACGATCGACCGTCTCTGCGAACTCGCGGATGCGTTCGATCGGAAGCGGGTAGCTCATGCCGAGCTTGAGGATCCTGGCATCGGGGATGACCTCGCGAACGTAGTGGTGCGAGATCCCCGACGTGACGACGCCGAAGTCGGTCCCGGTACCGAACTCCTCGGTCAGCGGACTCTCCTCTGCGTACTGCGACATCTGTGCGAGGCGCTCGAGAACGACGGGGCGGCGTCTGCGAGCATGGCCGGGGATCATGACGTACTTCGTGGGGTCGGGGGTGAACCCGATCGTCGAATGCTCCACCCTTGGAGCGAGCTCGACGAGTCCCCTGTTGTGGGAGGTGCGGGTCGTCGTACGGAGAAGGACGGGGGTGTCGAACTGCTCGGAGATCTCGAAGGCGAGCGCTGTGTACGCCTTGGCCTCTGCGCTGTTGGTTGGCTCGAGCAGCGGGACGCACCCCATCCGTGCGTAGGCGCGGGTGTCCTGCTCGTTCTGGGAGCTGTGCATGCCGGGGTCGTCGGCGACCACGATGACGAGGCCGGCACCGACCCCCGTGTAGGCCGTGGTCATGAACGTGTCGGCGGCGACGTTGAGTCCGACGTGCTTCATCGTCGCCATCGAACGTACGCCTCCGAGAGACGCTCCGAGGGCGACATCGAGAGCGACCTTCTCGTTCGGTGCCCAGCGAACGTCGATGTCGGACCGGTCGGCGATCGACTCGAGAATCTCGGTACTCGGCGTCCCCGGATACCCGACGGCGACGAGGACGCCGGCTTCGACGGCGCCCTGGGCTATAGCTTCATTCCCCGACAACAGGATGGAGGACCCAACCTCTCGCTTCGGTGCAGCAGTGACGATCATGATGCGTCCGAGGTGCTCAGCAGGCCGAGGATCTCGTCCTCCCGCAGAACGTGATCGGCGGTCTTGGCGGTCGCCAGGATCTTGTCCACCGTCACGTCGTCGGGGTCGTACCCCCGCTTCATCAGCCATGCAACCGCGTTGGCCTTACCGCTCATGGGGCCAACGGTGATCTCCTGCTCCCGGCCGAGGTCATCGGCCGGCACCCCGGAGTAGATGCGGTTAGCCAACCACGTGTCTCCGGTCCGGATCGCCTTGAGCACCGCTGCGGCGTGTACGCCCGTGCTGGTCTCGAAGGCATCCTTGCCGATGCCCGGGCAGTTGTTCGGAATCGTCGTGTCGGTGGCCCGCGACACGACGTCGCAGTATGCAGGAAGCCCGGTGAGGTCGGCGTCGAGCCATCCGAGGAGCTTCAGGTTGACGAGCAGGGTCTCCATCGGCGTATTGCCGACACGTTCACCGATACCGAGGGCGCATCCGTGAACCCGGTGAGCGCCTGCGGAGAGCGCGGCGAGGGAGTTGATGACCGAGAGGTTCCGGTCGCGGTGCCCGTGCCAATCGATCTTGACGTCTTCGCCACTCTCAGCAACGATCTCTGTGGCGAGTTTCACGAGAGCACGCACTCCCCACGGGGTGGCGTGGCCCACGGTGTCCGACAAGCAGATCCGCCTGGCACCTGCTTCGATGGCCGTCCTGTACACCCGGCGAAGTACCTCGGGGCGGGAACGGGTCGTGTCCTCGGTGACGTACATCACCTCGAGACCCTCTTTGCGAGCGAGCGAGACGGCGTCGTGCGTGGTCTTGACGAGGAACTCGACGTCCCAGCCCTCGACGAACTGACGGATCGGGCTCGAACCGAGGAACAGGGACGCCTCGATGGCAACCCCGGATCGCTGCTGCGCCTCGGCGATCGGAAGGAGGTCTGAAGCATGTGTGCGTCCGGCACAGTTCGGTTCGATGGCGAACCCTTCACGCTGGATCTCTTCTGCGAGCGCAACGACGTGGTCGAGGACGACCGGGTCGGCTCCGGGGTACCCGATGTCGGCAGCGTGGATGCCCAGCGGGGCCATCGCGTGGAGGATCTCGAGCTTCTCATCGAGGCTGGGGTGTCGGATCGAAGGGCTTTGTAGGCCGTCACGGAGGGTCTCGTCGTCGATCTCGACGGTGCGCGGCTGCGCGATCTCACCTTCTCCGATCACGTTCCAGTCGTAGAGGAGTTCCTGCTCCTTCGTACGGTTCGTGGCTCCTGGTGTCACGTCTGTCACGTCATCGCCTCCTGGGAACGTCAGCCGTCCGGCCGTTCGGTTGGCTCGGTATCAGACTCCCAGCGTGGAGAGCTCGTGGCAATCCGCCTCCTGTGTCATTTCCATGATGCGAATGAATCAGATGGAGGGCCGATCGTCGATCCCTGAGCACGGTCACTCCGTCCCCCGGCGCTTCGGTGAGGCTGTTGCATCATACAAATAGAGCCGCTAGCCCATTGACGCAGAGTGCGGTCGGGGAGGACACTCGTGTCAGTCGACCGAACGGCCGGACGGTTGCGCGCTCGTTGCCAACCGCCGACCCATCGAAGGAGGACCATTGTCTGGATCTGGCGTTGGAGTGTCGTTCCGCCCGGGTGAACTCGAGGTTCACCCCGACGGAACCGGGAACCTGCTCGGGAGTCGATGTCGGGACTGCGGGGCCCACTTCTTTCCCGTGCGCGCGGCCTGCGCGGGGTGTCTGAGTCAGGATCTCGAGACGATCAAGTTCTCGACGGAAGGCATCTTGTACACCTTCACGGTGGTGCATCAATCGATACCTGCGTTCGAAGTACCGTACATACTCGGGTACGTCGACTTCCCCGAAGGGGTTCGCATCATGGGACAGATCGCCGGGATCGAACCAGACGACATCACGATCGGTATGCCGATGGTCCTGTCGATCGAGCCGTTCGGTACCGACGACGACGGGAACCCACTGACCGGCTACCGGTACCGACCTGTGGAGGCGAAGTAATGACTGATGTGCATGTTGTTGGCGTAGGGATGACCCGGTTCGGGAAACACCCCGACAGCGACGCGACCGATCTGGGGGCCGCAGCGTTCCTCGAGTCGATCGCCGACGCCGGGATCGATCCCAGACTCGTCGAATCCGCATACGTCGGCCACGTCTTCCAGGGCATGGTCACCGGCCAGAGGATCCTGGCACAGGTTGGCCTCGCCGGACTCCCCCTCTCGAACGTCGAGAACGCATGCTCGAGCGGCGCAACGGCGATCAGGGAGGCATCCCTCGCCATCCGTGCCGGAGAAAACGACGTCGTCGTCGCCATCGGAACCGAGCATCTCACGAGCAAGTTCTCAGGGGCCCTCACTCCCGATCCAAGCGACCCCGAGGCCGCCGTTGGAGCGACCATGCCCGGTGTCTACGCCATGCGGGCACGACGCTACATGGAGGACTACGGCATGACGCGGGAGCAGCTTGCACTGATCCCCGTCAAGAACAAGGCGAACGCGGCGCAGAACCCGCTCGCACACTTCCGCAAGGAGATCACCGTTGAGGACGTACTCGAGTCGCGTCCGATCGCGGACCCGTTGCGGTTGCACGACTGCTCCCCCGTCACCGACGGATCGGCAGCGGTGATCCTCATGAGCGACAAGGCCATGAAGCAGTATGGCAACGGACGGTCGATCCGCCTTGCAGCCTCGACCCTGCGCTCGGGATCGGTCGACGTCGAGCCGACGTCGATGACCTACGAGCCACTGACCTGGGCAACCGCCAAGGAGGCGTATGAGAAGGCCGGGATCGGTCCCGAAGACGTTGACTTCGCCGAGGTGCACGACTGCTTCTCGATCGCGGAGGTCCTCCGCGTCGAGGGTCTCGGGCTGTTCGAACAAGGGTCCTACCCGTGGGCGGTCGAACGCGGTGAGGCCAACATCGGTGGACGCCTCCCGATCAACCCCAGCGGCGGGCTGATCGGAAAGGGACACCCTCTCGGTGGAACAGGCGTTGCACAGGTCGTCGAACTGGTACGCCAGCTTCGCGGGGAAGCCGGCGTACGTCAGATCGAAGGAGCACGGATCGGCGTTGCGCACTGTCGCGGAGGTAAGGCCGTCGGTATCGAAGGGGCCGCGTGCACGGTTCAGATCCTGGTTCGGTGACACCAACGCCTTCGCTTCAACGACGCCTGCCGTTCATCCTGATGCGCGGCGGGACGAGCAAGGCCGTGTTCCTCGACGGCGGGTCTCTCCCCGCCGAGGGTCCCGCACGTGATGCGATGATTCTCGCCCTGTTCGGGAGCCCGGATCCGCGACAGATCGACGGCCTCGGTGGGGCGGACCTGCTCACCTCCAAGCTTGCGATCATCGATCCGCCGAGCCGCCCGGATGCGGACCTCGACTACACGTTCGCTCAGGTGTCCATATCGGAGCCGAAGGTCGACTACGACATCAACTGCGGCAACATCTCGGCGGCGGTTGGTGCGTACGCCGTCGATGAGGGGTTGGTCGCCGTCGTGGAGCCGGTGACGATCGTGCGGATCCACAACACGAACACCGGGAGGATCCTGCGTGCCGAGGTACCCATCCTCGACGGAGCTGCCGCTATCGAGGGCGACTACGTCGTTCACGGTGTCCCTGGATCGGGAGCACCCATCGCACTCGACTTCAGCCAGACAGCAGGAGGCATCACGGGATCACTGCTGCCGACCGGCAACGTGGTCGACCAGCTCGATACGTCGATCGGGACGGTTTCGGCGACGATCGTCGATCTTGCCAACCTCACCGTCTTCTTCCCCGCGTCCGCCGTCGGCATGACAGGGACCGAAGGGCCGGGTGAGTTCACCCAGGAGCATCTCGAGGCGGTCATGTCGGTCAAGGAGGCCGCTGCTGTGCTTCTCGGCATGGCGACCGATGGCCTCACACCGGTTCCGGCGATCGTCTCGGCCCCCGCCAGTTACACGAGCTTTGCGACCGGGGAGACGATCGAGGCCGACGACATCGACCTCCTCGCGAGGGTCGTTGGGGGGAGACCCCCGGTACTGCACAAGGCGTACCCCGGCACACTTGCCGCCTGCACCGGCGTCGCTGCGCGAATCCCGGGAACCACCGTCCACGACGTTGCGAGACGATCATCGGAGTCGTACGACCTGGCAATCGGCCACACGAGTGGAGTCATGCCCGTGCGCGCCAGGGTGAGCGATGACGGTGGCTCGTTTCGGGTAGATGAGGCCGTCTACCATCGCACTGCCCGGCGCATCGCTGAAGGAACCGCCTTCGTTCGCAACGTCGTTGCGTCGGACGACCAAGAGAGGAGCCCTGATGGAGCCCAGTAGCCAGAGGTACTCGTGGCGCATGGTCGAGGTCGGCCAACCCCTCGAGCGCATCGATGATGCTGCACGAGAACCCGATGCTGGAGAGGTGCTCATCGAGATCGCAGGATGCGGCCTCTGCCACACCGACCTCGGCTTTCTCGACGGTGATGTTCCCACGAAGGCGGGTCTCCCGATCATCCTCGGCCATGAGATTGCAGGTACGGTCGTCGCTGCCGGGCCAGGTGAAGAACACTGGATCGGTGCAGAGGTCCTCGTGCCTGCCGTGATCCCGTGTCAGGAGTGCGCGATGTGCCGTGCCGGGCGGGGCAACGTGTGCACCAGCCAGCTGATGCCCGGCAATGACATCGATGGCGGCTTCGCCACCCACGTCACGCTCCCCGCACGTGGACTCGCTGCGGTCCCGGCCCTTCCCGACGGCTACGAGCTCGCCGACATGTGTGTGATCGCCGATGCGGTCACCACCCCTCTCCAGGCCGTCAGGCGAGCGAACGTCACCGAGGGCGACTTCGTCGTCGTGGTCGGCACCGGGGGCGTCGGCGGATACGCCGTTCAGGTGGCAGCAGCGAGCGGTGCGATCGTCATCGCGCTCGACATCGACGACGCCCATCTGACCCCCCTTCTCGACCACGGAGCCGCAGGCACGCTCAACGTGCGCGGGCTCGACACCCGGGCGATCCGTGGCGCCGTCCGCGACCACGCAGCATCTCACGGCGCAGGCAACACCGGATGGAAGATCTTCGAGTGTTCCGGTACCCCGCAAGGCCAGGAGACGGCGTACAGCCTCCTCGGCTCCGCCGGCACGCTTGCGATCGTCGGTTTCACGATGGAGAAGGTGACGATCAGGTTGTCGAACCTGATGGCGTTCGATGCGGCCGCCTTCGGGAGTTGGGGATGCCCCCCTCAACGCTATCCGGAGGCTATCGAACTCGTGACGTCCGGCAAGGTTGCACTCTTGCCGTTCACCCGCAAGGTTCCAATGGCCGACCTCCCCCAGGTGCTCGAAGCAGCACACGGCGGAAGTGACCCAAGACGTACGATCCTCATCCCTTGAAAGGTAGAGACACATGGAGTTCGTAAACCACGATCTGGCACCCGAGCGCGAGTTCAACGAGATCCTCTATGAGAAGCGACCAGTCCTCGACGCTGCCGGCGAGGCCGTCGACGGCCTCCATGCCGTGTGGATCACCCTCGACAACCCCAAGCAACTCAACTCCTACACGACCGAGTCGGTGAAGGAAGTCATTCTTGCGTTCCGGCGCGCGTCGGTCGACCGCGCTGCGGTGGCCGTCGTGTTCACCGGCACGGGAGATCGTGCGTTCTGCACCGGTGGCAACACCGAGGAGTACTCCGAGTACTACGCGGGGCGGCCCGGCGAGTACCGCCAGTACATGCGCCTGTTCAATGACATGGTCAGTGCGATCTTGATGTGCGACAAGCCGGTCATCAACCGTGTCAACGGGATGCGAATCGGCGGTGGCCAAGAGATCGGGATGGCGTGCGACTTCTCCGTCGCCTCGGACCTCGCCCGGTTCGGCCAAGCCGGTCCCAAGCACGGTTCTGCGCCCGACGGTGGCTCGACGGACTTCCTCCACCTCTACGTTGGATGGGGAAACGCCATGGCGAGTTGTGTGCTCTGTGACCCGTGGAGCGCCCACGAGGCTCTCCGGCTCGGACTCATCAACGACATCTTCCCCGTACTCAAGGTCGACGGTGAGTTCGTCCCCAACCCGCTCGTCGTCACCGACCGCTACCTCGATGCGTGGGGCAAGATCGTCCACGGGAAGTCGAAGGAGGGTGACGAGCTCGCTGCAGGCAAGGAGCTCCTGAGGTCGGGAACGATCGACTTCTCTCTCCTCGACGCAGGCATCGACGCAATGGTGACCAAGATCCTCTACACCATGCCCGACTGCACGACCAAGACGGTCGAGTCCGTGCGCAAGAAGAAGCTCGAGCACTGGGATGCCAACAAAGAGAGCAACCGGGCCTGGCTGTCGCTGAACATGATGACGGAGGCCAAGGCCGGCTTCCAGGCGTTCCATCGCGGATCGAGAGAGGTTGGCAGAGAGGTCGACTACATCGAGCTCCGTCGTCGCCTCGCTGCAGGCGAGACGTGGGGGGATGAGCTCATCGAGGCCATCTCACCCCAGTACACCACAGACGCATGAACGACACCTGGATCCGATACGACGTCACCCACGACGGGGCCGTCCACACCATCACGCTCGACAAGCCGCCGGGCAACGTCATCGACATCGCTCTGTGCGAACAACTCCGGCCCGCCATTGCGGATGCAGCGGCATCCACCGGGGGGAAGGTTCTCGTCCTGTTGGGAGCGGGGAAGCACTTCTCGTTCGGTGCAAGTGTCGAAGAGCACCTCCGCGAGACGGCACCGGCCATGCTCGCTGCCCTCGGTGGCGTCATTCGAGACCTGATCGGGTTCCCCTTCCCCACCATTGCCGGAGTTCAGGGAAGCTGCCTCGGTGGCGGGCTCGAACTCGTGCTTGCGTGCGGCATCGTCATCGCCGAGGAATCCGCGACACTTGCAAGTCCTGAGATACAACTCGGGGTCCTTCCCCCTGCCGCAACGGCACTCCTTGCAGGCCGGGCAGCCGAGGACGTTCTCCTCACGGGCCGGAGCTTCTCCGCGGGCGAGGCACAGAGGATCGGCATCGTCAATGTGATCGCTCCACCGGGTGAACTCAACGAGACGATGACCGGATTCGTGGAGAAGCACTTCGTCGAGAGATCTGCACTCTCGCTCAGGCTCGCCACGAAGGCCGTCAGGGAGCCGGGTCGAGCCGAGCTCGAGCGTCGCCTCCAAGATGCCGAGCGAATCTACCTCGAAGAGCTCCTCCCAGCGCACGACGGCGTCGAGGGGATCGAAGCGTTCCTCGAGAAGCGCCCACCGGAGTGGAAGAACGCCTGAGGCAACGAGGCCCTCACACCGTCGTCTGTGCGTCCTTCTTGCGCGTGAAGATAGCCACATATGCCGAACACGCTGTCACTGCACACGTCGTGCAGGCATCTCCGAAGCTATCGGGGTCGAGCGGCGTCGTCGTCGTGTCGAACCCGAGGCTCGTGTAGAGATCCTCGAGTTCGGTGATACGTTCGGGATCCGTAACGGTGCGCTGCTCCCACCCCTCAGCTTCGAGGGTGGGTGCCTTGAGCACCTGAACCCCCGTCGAGCAGTAGATCGGCTCTGAGCCACCGGTCGGGTTCACACGGTCACCGCCTCCGCTGGGACACCGTCGGCCTCTGCCAGCTTCTCGAGTCTGCGTCGCCCGAGGATCGCGCATCCAAGAGCAAGCACGTACTGGACCATGTCGGGATCGGGCACGTTGACCTCTGCCTCGAGGAGGTCGCTGACCGTCTTTCCCATGGTTTCGAACCGCAGGATCCCTCCGATGAGCGTGTACTCGGGTTCGGCCCTGACCCGCTTCATCAGCTGCACGGAGCGTCCGGTGAGGGACTCGATGGCTCCCTGCATGATGTCTGCAGGCGCCGTACCGAGCGAGAGATGGTTGATCACCTCGGACTCGGCGAACACGGCACACACACCAGAGATCGGGACGGGTTGCTTCGACGTCGACATCAGCACGGAGATCTCCTCGACGCTGTACCCCATGTACCGGGCGGTCTTTTCGAGGAACGCTCCGGTACCGGCAGCACACTTGTCGTTGAGGCGGAACGAGAGCACCTTGGCTCGCTCGTCGATACGGCTCACCTTCATCGTCTGTCCGCCGATGTCGAGGATCGATCGGGTACCGGGGAACAGGAAGGAAGCACCCCTTGCGCTTGCCGTCAGGTCCGTCACCTGCAGATCCTTGAAGTCCACCTGGTGGCGACCGGGGCCGGTGGCGATCACATACGCTATGTCGTCGGCCGACAGGCCTGCATCCGCGAGTGCCTCGTCGTAGACCGTGTGGGCGACTTCTGTGAGGCGGAACCCGGTCGGGCGCATCGCCCGACCGATGATCTTGCCCTCTTCGGTCTGGATCATCGCCTTCGAGTAGGTCGACCCGATGTCGACGCCTGCTGTGATGATCACGATGTCACCTCCGCTGCGGTCGTGACCGGCGTTCTGCCTGCCATGACGTGGTCGAGGGCGAACAGCGCTGCACCGAGGGCACCCATGTAGTGGCAGTCCTCGCTGATGTTGAGGGGTTTCTCGAGTCGCTCCTCGAGGGCCTTGACCATGCCAATGTTGCGTGAGACGCCACCGGTGAAGGTGATCTCGTCGTTGATCCCGACACGGCGCATGAGCCCTGCTGAGCGTGAGGCGATCGACTTGTGAACGCCCCACAGGATGTCCTCGATCTTCTTCCCCTTACCAAGCCAGGCGAGGACCTCTGATTCGGCGAACACGGTGCACGTCGTAGAGATCTTGATGGGCTTCGTGCTCTTGAGCGACACCGCACCGAGGTCGTCGAGCGGGATATCGAGTGCTGCGGCAGCGGCGCCGAGAAAGCGGCCTGTACCTGCTGCGCACTTGTCGTTCATACAGAAATCGACGATCTCGCCGTCGGCACTGACCGAGATGGCCTTCGTGTCCTGGCCGCCCATGTCGACGACGGTCCGCGTGTTGGGGAACAGATGTACCGCACCCCTGCCGTGGCAGCTGATCTCGGTGACCTGCGTGTTGCCGAACGTCACGCGGTACCGCCCGTAACCGGTGCCGACGACGTACTCGATCTCTTCCTCATCCAGGTTGTGTTCCTGAAGCGACTTGAGGAACGCCTGCTCGGCGGCCTGGATGACGTTGGCACCGGTGTCGATCAACGACCTTCCAACGATGACACCTTCCTCGTCGACGATGACTGCTTTCGTTTGGGTGGAGCCGACATCGACTCCCGCTGCGTAGGCCACTGCGATCACCTCATCCTTTCTCGCCGGTGGCGACATGTTTCTGGCGGGACTCCAGGCCTTCGAAGAAGGCGTCGATCCGATTCTTCATCTGTGCTTCTGAAACGACACGGCGATCCATCATGTCCGACTCGATGAACAGGCTCGGAATGCCGAGCTCCTCTGTCATGTGCTTGCGGCTGTCGGCAAGACCCGTTGAGACCGTCCGACAGCTCTTGATCGGGTGGTAGATGATCCCGTCGACGTCGAACTCCTCCGCCATGTCTTTGAGGGCCACGTTCTGGTGGAACATCGAGTCCATTGCATCGCGTACCGAGATGAGCGTCCCCTCGGCGAGGCTCGCGATCGGATCGGCGAGGTCGTACTCGAACCCGCGGTTGGTCCCCCCAGAAGCGAACCAGAGGTACGTCGAGTTGACGAACGTCCCACCCCAGTCGGTGAACAGTTCGTTGAACCGCCGAAAGATCGGATAGCAGGGAACACCGACGAACAGCAGGCGGTACTTCTCCTCAACGGTCTGGCCGATACCGTGAGCGGCCTTGTACTCCATCTCCTCGACGAGCCGCTCGAAGTACCTGGCCCCCTCCTCGGTGCCCCGGAACCCGTTGGCGACACCAAGGAAGATGGTGCCATCGGTGAGTGCGTTGAACAACGACGGCTTCGAGTTGTTGAGCTCGAGGATCCGCTTCCAGGAGCGGCTCATCGTGTTGGCGTGGGTGAGGACCTCACGGAACTTGTCGATATCGAACTTCTTGCCCGTCACTTCCTCGCACACGGTGATCAGCTCACGGAGCTGGACCTCGATGTACTTGCGATCGGCCTCGAAGTCGGAACTCCCCGGCCATGTCTGGCATCCGTCCTGGCGCGTGCCGGGGATGTCGATCGTGAACACCGGCGTCTTGTACATGCGTTCCCAGATCTCGGCCCACTTGATGTAGGTGTTGCATGCGTTGGTGAGCACCGTCAGGCTCGGCGGTGGGATCTTCGCCATAGGGTGCTGACCACCCTGGAGCTGTGTCCCGACGTCGGCCTTGACGTACCCGCAGATGTCCGGTGAGTATCCGTAACTCTCTGCAACCTCGAGGTACTCGTGGGCAACGTGGCGCACAGCAGTCTGGAGGGAGTTGATCTCTGGGAAGACGACCGGGAGGTCGAAGGACTTGAGGATCTCGTTGATGCTTCCCATGACGAACACGTACGCCGACTGGCCTCCCGTGTTGGCGGTGTGGTCGAGTTCGGTGAACCAGTCTCTGAACAGGGCTGCACCCTCCCGTGTTCCGCGTCCGACGATGTCCTCTGTGATGTCGAGTGTGGTCATGTGCACCTCCCGGGGGTCGTGATGTCTGTCATGCGAAGAGCAGGTGCTCGACGAACGTGGCGACTTGCAGTTCGAGCTGGTCGAAGGAGCTCATGTTCTCCTCGAACTCGCTGAGGAAGTACGAGATGCCCTCATCGTCGAGTGCGTGTGTATAGGTGACCTGTTCCTCGAGACCCGGCTCACACATCTTGGCTGCAGCGAGGATCGCTGCGTCGGCCCTCGACTCACGAATGCGGGCGAGGAGCATGTCCTCCTTCGGCTTGCGTGTGTCGTGCTGGACGGCGCTGTACGACGAGTGTTCGATGTAGGAGTGCGCAAGGTTCTCGAGGGGGTCATCGTCGGTAGCAACGTCCGCAGTGAGCCAACGCAGCCCGATCATGAAGTCGTCATCGACAACGTACACGGTACGTCCGAGCATCCGGATGAGGTCGAAGGGGGGCTGTTCACAGAAACCTCCCTCGAAGACGACCCGGATCCGATCCTCCGGCTTGATCGTGCGTTCCTTGATCAAAGGAAGCAACGTCGACAGGAGCTCGTTGTGCTCCTCGCGGGGGATCATCCCTGCAAGGGTGACGAGCGCGTAGGCGTCCTCGGCTGCAATGAGCCACGGCGTCTCCCGCTTGATGTCGTAGAGCTCACGCATGAGCCGACGGTTCTCGTTGAAGACCTCGATCGAGTTGCGCAGGGCCTCGTCGGTGATCTCTGTCCCGGAGACCTCTTCGGTGATCCGGCGGATGCGGTCGTACTCGTGGCGGAGGTACTCGACGCTCCCCGACGAGTTCGGGTTCTGTGGGAGGTAGAGGATCTGACTCGGGTAGTCGACGTTACGGCCCCAGATCGCGGCAAGGTTGCGAGCAGCATCACAGATCGGATGTGAGATGAACAGTTCCATCTCGACCGAGTTCGACAATGCCATCTCGAGCGACGTCTTGAGGATCGAGCACAGGTACGACCCGAAGTGTGAGTCGGCCTGGTTCGGCTCCATGGGGGCGCCGCGGACCTTGAACGGGAGCATGCCTGCGGCGTGGATGATCTCCTCGGGGAAGTAGACCTGGAAGTGCCCTGCAACCTTGCCTCCAGCGTCTCGCCAGCGTTGCACGGTCTCGAAGTCCGGAGACTCGACCATGTCCCGACACTCGAGCAGGGCGTCGTCGAGCGACTTGTTCCTCCACTCGTCGAACGTCCTCGTGGCCGTCATTGTCATTTCGTCCCTCCCGTGGGTCGAGTTGCTGCACCATCGAAAAACAGATCTACCACGTGGCCGAGTCGGGCCTCCGTGGTTCCATAGACGTGGTCGGCGTAGTCACCGATCACCACCTCCACCAGGGCAACGAACGACCATGAGAGGATCCGGGCATCTCCCGGGGCGAGCTCGCCGTCGCGGATGCCGCACTCGATGATCTCTTCGACCCGCTCGGGCAACGCTCGTTGGTAGGCACGCACGAGGTGGTCCCGCTCCTCACCGCCGAACACATTGATGTCACGCCGTACGAGTCGGGTGAGCTCGCGCTCTTCGTAGGACAGCTCGAGGAAGTCCCTCGTGAGCCGTTCGAGGCGGTCCCGGCAGGTGCCCTCGGACGCCACGGCCTGGTCGAACAGGATGCGTTTCCGCTCGAGGTCGTCGAGCATCATCGTGATGTAGAGCTGTTCCTTGCTCGGGAAGTGGTGGTAGAGACCGCCCTTGGTCACTTCAGCGGCGGTAGCGATCATGTCCGTGGTGACGTCGGCGTAGTTGCTCGCAACGAAGAGCTTCCTCGCTGCGGCGATGATCCTGGCAGCTGTGGCCTCGGATCTCGTTGGCAATGTTGTGGTGTTCTGCATCATTCCATTCACCGACCGACTGACCGGTCGGTTTCATTGTAGGCAGTCCCCACAAGGGCTGTCAACGGGACAAAGATCGAGACCGATCGTCGCGACCGTTGCGGTTTCGGTCAGTCGATGGGTACTCCCGATTCGACCCTCGAGACCATGCGATAGCTGAAGGTGACGCACGCAGGTTCCTCATCCTCGCAGTAGTACGAGTCGAACTGAACGAGGGCATCGAGACCCTCCCCCGTGCGTACGAGGTACGTGTTGGGCTTTACGCTGATGACGTGCTTGATGAACTGGTAGTTGTACCAACCACCGATCGCAGGGTTCTCCGGCTCATCCTCGTCCTCACCCCCGAGGACGTCCACGGAGAACTCGGCTGCATCTGGCGGAACCGCGTCCGCGAGCAGCACTTCGCCGAGGTCGTACGCACCACCAGGACCCGACGGATTCGTGACGCCCGAGTTCGTGAGCAGCTTCGTACGTTGCAGAGCGATGTCCCACGTCGTGCCGGTGAAGTCCCCGTCGACCACCTCACCCGAGTTGAAGTCGAACAGCACCCACTCCTGCTTGGAGCGAGCGTCGACCGTGTACCGGGTGGAGTCGACGACCGGAGCAACGTCGGGCACCACTTCTGGGTCTTCGGTGGTGACCGTCTGGGGTGGAGAGGGCGTCTTGGCCTGTGGCGTCACTTCCTCGACAACATCTCCATCTTGGATCGGCGCAGCAGCCTCGACAGTAGCCGTCGGGGCGAACCCCTGAGGCTTGGGCTGGGAGGTTCCCCAGACGTACAGCCCGACCACCCCGAGGATCACGAGAGCCGGCACTCCGACGAACCACGTCCTCTTGTACTGCCACCGTCGGCGGCGGGAAGGAGTTTCCACTGACATTACATAATTCCTTACTGCAGCATTAAGGATAGTAGCGGTCGTCGTAGATACGGTGAACGATGGGTCCGGGTTCTCAACTATCCACGGAACACCGTATACGGCGCTCAGGCGACGGGACGGATTCGTACCGCCTCGGAGAAGTGTGAGGCCTGTCTCTGTTGTGCCTCCGCAACAGCGCCGCGGGCCGGGAGCGTCACGGCGAAGCACGCTCCACCGAGTTTCTCAGACGTTCGATACGATGCGGTCCCGCCGTGGGCACTCGCTATCGCTTGAACGATGGCAAGACCGATGCCGGATCCCGGGATCGCTGCGTTGAGACGGTTCGGCCCGCGCTCGAACCGCTCCCAGACCCTCACTTCATACCGTCGAGGGATCCCCGTTCCATCGTCGTGGACCTCGAGGATGAGACCCGATCCCTTCGCCGAAACGCGAACGAGTCGGTGTGGCCCCCCGTACCGCGCGGCGTTCGTGAGCAGGTTCACCAGCACCTGTTGGAGACGCCCGGGGTCGACGAACCCGATGAGGTCGGGTGGACAGTCAACCGTGACGGACTGCGGGGCTACACCCGAGGCGTGGACAGCAGACGTCACGAGATCGATCATCATCACCTCTCTCACCATCAGATTGATCTCACTACCCGTGCCGCGAGCAAGCATGATGAGGTCCGACACGATGCGCGACATGTAGTCGGTCTGTTGATGGACGATGTCGAGCATCTCGTGCCGCTCGTCGTCGTCGATCGAGTCATCGGCCTCCCTGATGATGTCGACAAAGCCCGCGATCGCGGTGAGCGGTGTTCTCAGCTCATGAGAGATCGTCGAGACGAGGGCGTTGCGTTGCTGTTCGATGTGTGCCCGGTTCTCGGCGATCGCGACACCCTGTCTTGCGATGACGAGCAGACCCACGAAGATCGTGCCGGTGAG